>Ga0307507_10000041_pt1 | contig 181562 bp, 56 predicted proteins | sample 7_EM_MG_FD_207223 | JGI IMG/M metagenome (GOLD analysis project Ga0307507, IMG submission 207223) | Populus trichocarpa ectomycorrhiza microbial communities from riparian zone in the Pacific Northwest, United States - 7_EM | ecosystem: Host-associated > Plants > Roots > Unclassified | place... | reverse complement strand
ATAACCTTAATAGAAGCCATAGAGTATATATAAAAGGCCAAATCTAAATTATTAGGATTTATTATTAAGTGGTTGTTGAGATATTAAGGTGCGATTTTTCTAATTTTTGGTGAGTTTTGAGGTGGCCAGCTCGCTTGTATGGCCAGCTCGCTTATAAACTACGTTAGTCCTATTCAAAACTCGACCTTATGTATAACGAACACATTCCCGTTGGTTCCTAGAGTGCCTGGAAGATTAAGCGGGAGGTGGGAAAGATAGAGCGTTGCATTTTTGTGAAAGGGTTGGTTGAAGGGACCTCTCGAAGGGGTGTACGGGTGATTATTATTGACCTTCAATTACCCCGCGATCGTTTTCTAACGAAAGTTTGACCCAAACGGTTTAGTGCACGGTCTGGGAACAAGATTCCTTATGGTTTATTACTAAGAATCGTGTAGAGATTTCGGGCGCTGACTTCGCTCCTTATATATCTTGCTACAATCCAGAAATCTGGTCCGAGTTACTACGATGGCTGCTTCGACCCAGCCTACCACCTCCACTATACCTGCCTACAAAACCGCGTTCCTCCAATCCTGCCTCTCCGCCAACGTCCTTACCTTCGGTACCTTCACCCTCAAATCCGGCCGACGTACGTACTCTAGTTCCTACAAGTCTCGGTTTAGTCCTCGTATCTACACCCATGATTGCTGATGTCCCTAACCCCGCAGAATCCCCCTACTTCTTCAACGCCGGCTCCTTTCACACCTCCCCCCTCCTCTCCGCCATCTCTACCGCCTACGCCCATACTATCATCTCCTTCCTCTCTTCCCATCCTTCTATCCCAAAACCAGACATCCTCTTCGGGTAAGAGTTCTCTAGCATTTGTTTTCCCTTGGCGGAGCCGTAGTACATGTTTTTGGGAGTAGAAAGCCCTACTACTCCTGAGACATTTCTCATTACTCAACATTTTTTATTTCGGGGAGATCGCTGACTGGAGAACTTGGAGCCCGGCTTATAAAGGGATTGCCCTTGCTTGCTCAACATTACTCGAACTCTACCGCCTCGACCCCCAAACCTGGTCATCCGTCTCCTACAGCTTCAACCGCAAAGAAACCAAAGACCATGGTGAAGGCGGAGGTATCGTAGGTGCCTCGTTGAAAGGGAAGAACGTACTAGTCATAGATGATGTAATTACAGCCGGCACCGCCATAAGGGAGACAATAAAACTAGTGACTAAGGAAGGGGGGAAGGTAGTGGGTTTTGTAGTTGCGCTAGATCGGGTAGAGAAAATGCCCGGACCGAGAGAAGAGGAGGAGGGGGTAGACGATGGGGAGCCGAGAATGAGCGCTCTTGGGCAGATTAAACGGGAGTTTGGCGTGCAAACGGCGAGTATTGTAACATCGGACGATCTGATTGCGGTGTTGAGGGGTAAAGGGGACGAGGGGGATATAGAGAGGTTGGAGGAATATAGGAGGAGATATCTGGCTAGTGATTGAAGGCTAAAAACGGTTTGACTGATGAAACACAAATACGAGGGCATTGGTGTCGTAGACTTCTGTTGAACCTTGAGCTACACGTTTCATCGTGTGAAGGTTTCCGATCTTACAACCCCTAAAGTTAAGCTAATAGCGTTGTAAAATCCGCTTCGACAAGAACAATAGAACCAAAATTATAGGGGACATGGCAATGTAGTAGCACCCCGAGTTTGGCAATAGATAAAAGTAGGCAAGCAACTTATTTGATAATCTATAAGAGCTGGAGCTCGGGTGACGCATAAACTAATGGCATTCTTCAGAAGAACTTTGAAAGAAGCTATCAAGCTACTTGGTCTTTTCCACTTCGTACCATTCCGGCTTGAAGCAGCAGTCTGATGATTTCTAGCTCCTATTCGGCCAACTTTCGTTTCTTTGGTGGCTTTATCAATTTTCTTATCAACCCGACAATCTTTCGGCACATCAGAGCGTCAGGACATGTACGATGATTTTGTCCCACGAGGGGATCGTTCGGAAATAACAACGGGAAGATGATGTCTAGTGCTGCGCTGACACCGACCGGAAGGTTTTTCCTGAGTTTTGGGATCGTTTGGATGCAGTTACTGAGCGGAGGCAGTAGGTCATACAGTAAAACCCCCTTAATACGATATGGGGTATATAACGATATCCTCTACATTACGATCTACACCCCTTAATCAAGCCTTTTTTGGTGTAATATTACGATAATCTGACTTTTGACGATATTGTTAAGCACCTACCACCAATATCAGTATGAGCAGTTTTTAATTCGTTGGATTTAGCCTTTACTTACCGCAAGTTTAGCCATTAAATCTATTATATAACCATTAAAATCCATTAAAATCCCCCTTAGATCTTACTCTCTATACTTAATTCTATCTTATTTATTATGGCAAAATATTAAAATTTTAGAATGTAACGTTGTTATGGCTTTACTAATTACAAGTATTAGAAAATACGTGCCTACTACCAAAAATACCCCGGTCTACTATAATTGGAGGTTGCTCGCTAAGTAAGTAACTTCCTCCATTATAATATTAATTAATCCTTAATATTAGAAATATTAACTAACAAATTCTAACAGCTTAATTAAGCTAAATTATAATGTGGGTAAAGTATATAAAGGCAAAAGAGAGCTGCTAAACATCCTCTTTTAGAGGAGGCTCTCTTTAAGTGGCATTAACACCTATAGAACTCTTATTACTAGCGACCTTATAAGTGCTATGGCTACTTAATTATGGCAATAAATACCTATATTGGCGATAATAATTAAGCCAAAGTAGTTACTTGGCTAGTTGGAAGGCTTTAAATCTTATAATGGTATTTATAAAAGGAAGTAGCACGGTAAGGCTGCCTTAGCTAATATAGAGAAAGCAGAAGATTGTGTAGTAGAGCTTTAAGTAATTATTAAGCCTTATCTACTAAAGGATATTTATAATATAGATAAGACAGGGCTATTTTAGAAGTGTAATATGTTCTGCCCCCACGTCGCCATACGGCCAAAAAGATAGTAAGTGCTTGCGAACTTGTCGTAAGCGCGGCGGGATCTAATATATGTACTTTTACAGGAAGGCTATACTAGATACTATATTAGCTACTAAGGCTTTATTAGGAATGAAGAAGTAAAAGGCACGAATCTCTCTAGGCCATTGCTTTAATATAGATGGCTTAAATAAGCTTCCTCTCCTTATAATTAGCTTATTACTAAAGCTATATTACTTTATATGCAATCGCATTAATATAGCCTTAATAAATATTATATAGAGGTATAATAAAAAGGCCTAGATGATAATAGTAATTATACTTAAATGGCTTACCTAGTTTAATAAAAGGATATATAGTAGGAAGATATTACTTTTAATTAACGGCTTTAGCGCCTATAAAGCAGCTGTTTAAACGCTTATTAAGAATGGCTTTTTTAAGAATACGCGTGTAGAGTTTCTTCCTCCTAATTATGCCTTAGTATATTTGTTATGGACGCTTTAAGTACGATATTACGACTACTTGGAGAAGAGTTGGAGGAAGCTAGTTAGTTAATAAAAGCACGGTCCAGGATGGAACTGGTGGAACTATGTAACGAGGAATAGTAACCGAGGTTATATAAGGAGCTCTATGAGCTCTATAAAGTCTGTAAGGAACGTCACATACCTTATATACTTCACATACCTCATATAGCAAAGGGATTTCTTAGGCGTATAGTTGTGTATTTAAAGGACCACAGTCCCTACCCAGATAGTTCTCTCTTTATAGTAAATCTTAGAATACAATTAGAGTTAATCTATTAGGCAACTACTCCACTAGTTATTATTATATTGTTAACTTCTTATTTACCTACATACCTAGCCTATTAATAAGTCTACCGTAGTACCTACTACAAGGCTCCGTTACACATTCACTACCTGGTTACGGTATTAATAAAGTCAAATAACATGCCACCTAAAGCACCAGTCATGACCTAGTTAACGGCAGCTATAACCTTAGGGTTAGGAGACACCAGTATAGGGGATACAGATTTACAGCTAGTCATAACGGGTCAGTTATAAGAAATGGTTAATTAATTAATAGATAATAATAGGATACTTAAGGATCGTATTAATAAAATCAGAGTAGCTAAGGTTAAGTTACCATCTATTAAACGATTCTTAGGAGAGAGGTTAAAACTTAAAGGATTCCTAATGTAAATGCACTTTAAGGTTATATAAGAGGGAGTAAAGTTAGCAATACCTATGGACCAAGTGGTGTATATAGGATTGTTCTTAATAGGAAAGGCACTTAAGTAGTTTAAACCTTACCTTATTAAGATCCAAGTTAATAGAATGACAACTGCTAACTAAGAAGTATAGTATATGTTTACTAGTTGGAGCGGGTTCTTAGAGAGACTAATATAGATATTTAGAGACTTAGAAGTAGCAACCATAGCAAAACAAAGGCTTTAAAACTTGGTATAGTAAACTTTAGCAATTAAGTATATAATATAGTTTCAGACACTTATAATATAGGTTAAGTGGAATAATAAGGCGCTTATAGCATAGTATAAATAGGGACTTAAGGCTAAAGTCCAGGACGTAATTATCCTAATGGAAGATGCGGATACTCTATAAGAGTTAATAGATTAATTAATAAAGATTAATAATAGGATCTATTAAAGGGAATAAGCTAAGAAAGGGTAAGATAGAGTTCTATAGTTATATAAGGCGCAGGGCATATATTAACAAAGCTAAAGTTAGAAACTATAAAATGGCGGAGAGCTAATAGACCTAAGTAGTACTAAAGAATCTAGATAATAGAGTAAGAAACTATAGAAACCTAGAGGTTAAGGATTAAGTGATTATAGGACTAAGGAGCAGAGGTTAAACTAGGGATCTTAGTAGTAGAAGATATTTAGGCGGACTCTATAATAAGAAGAATGGTTTAAAAAAGGAGCTTATATAAATTGTGGAAAGAAAGGTTATTTTACTAGGGACTATAGAGGTAGTTAGAGTAACTACGTAGTAAAGGGCACTAGGTCGTTAGAGTATAATAATATAGATAAAGGTATATTACGTAGGACCAAGAAATACTTAATTAAGCATTTCGCGTTTTATTATAATAACGCATACCAAATTTATAAGGACGCTAAGTATGGTATAAGCTATTAGCTATAAAAGCCAGAGTTAAAAGAACTTAAAGGAACTAGAGAGTTAGATAAAGAACAAGATTAACTCTATAAGCTAGATTAAGATATTATAGCAACATACGGATAAAGATTAGTAATAATAATAATGGAGTTAAAGTACTTATTAATTAATAGTAATAAGGAAGAAAAGGGGGCTAACTGGGAGCGCTTAAACCTTAATAATGTAATAAAAGCAGAGACTAAGACCACTATAGAACGCGGATTAGTAATGGGTTTTATAATACCATTAGATATAAAATCTATTGCTTTATAAGACGGAAGGAGTAATATCTAAAGAAGATTAAGCAAGTAGGTGACTGCTAGTGCTAGTTTACCACTTAATAAAGGCAAAAGGCCATAGGCTTAAGATTCTTAAGAAGAGATAAAAGACGCTTAAGATTTTTAAGATAAGATAAGATATACCTAAGGACCCACTACGGATAAAAACCAATAGGAAAGGGCAGTAACTTAGTTTAAAGATAAACGAATAAATATAGAACGCAAGTTTAAGAACTATAAGTTTGGGGAATAAATAAGAATATTAGTTTTAGATAAACGCAGTGTTTAGCCTAAAGATTAAAAAGTTAATACTGGAATTAAGAAGTAAGATAACTTTAAGGATCTAACTACAAGACGCAGAAAATAAGAAACTATAGATAAGTTTAGGTAAAGAATTATTATATAGCAAGAGTAAAAGCTAGACAAGAGATTAGCTATACTAGGACGTATAAGGGATAGAGTACCTATATAAAGAGTTACTAATAGGCCTAAGGCAGGGACGCCTAGAGCAAAGTGGTTAAATAAACTAGAATAAGAAGAGGATCTAGGGATTCCAACTAGATTTAAAGAAAGATATACCAAAGGATGTTATAATATAGTAATAATAAGGTACTTTCTTATAGACAGACCATATACACTAAACCAGTTATATGGAAAGTGGTATAGGCAACAATATAATAATAAATAAGAAGATTTCTATATATAGCTAGATAAGAAAGTTGTCTAAGACTAACCTATTATAGAGAAATGTATAAGTTATATTAAAGGAGCGTTAATTATAATGTTAAGGAACCTAGAAGAAGGATCTAGGGACTAGAAAAGTAAGTAATAAATCTTAGTACCCATAAACAAAAAACTAACAGTTAGATTGGCTAGATAGAGGTTTAAACTTAGGAATAAAAATAAACCAAGAGTTAACCTAAGTCACTTAGTATATTATACACTATTATAGATAGCTTGTGTGGATAATATATGCAATATATATAGAGCACCAAAGGACAAAGCTTAAAAGTACCTAGTAAGGATATATTGGGCACTAGATAAAAAAAAGTACAGAGACGCTAAGTATATATATAGATAGCACTTAGTAGAAGTACAGAGTTAAGGGGACCTAATACTTTAACTAGGAAGATTCCTTACGGAAGAATGCCTAGACGGATAATAGTGGTGGAATTGTCTAGAAAATACTTATCTATAGCACGTAGAGAAAAAGAAGTAAACTAAGTATTAGCCTAAGATGGACTAAGTATAAATATGATCTAGTAGCTAATAGTTAGGAAAAAGGGAGGCCTATAGGACTAAAGGGAACTAGTAGTAGAGCCTCAGACCCTTAAAGGAATTTAAGGTTAACACCTAAATCTATAAGTTAAGTAGCAAGATTAATAGTTTAAAGCACTAATAGATAGTAGAGCAATAAGGAACTATATATTACTAGTAGCAGTGGAAAGAATGGGATTACTATATAGACAAAAGAAATACCTATATCTACTAATAATAATCTTAGGAGATTAGATAGTCTATAAAGGAGGCATTATTAATCTTAAAATAGGACCTATTTAGTTAACTATTAAGGGAAGACAAGTTAAGATGTCTTTTAATATCCTACTATTAGGGAAGGATAAGGCAATACTAGGAATGCCTTAGTTACAGGAATACAATCCAAGGATTAATTAGGCTATAGGTTAGGTTGATATTAGGGATACTTAATAATATAAGATGCGATAGTAAACTAAGTTAGTATAGTACTAAGTTAGAGCGATATATAAAGAGACTGAGCGAGGCTTAAGTTATGTACCAAAAAGATACTACAAGTATGGCAAAAAGTTATAGTTACTAAAAAGTGAGAAGCTGTTAGAATATATAGCATGGGACTATAAAATAGAATTAGAGCTAGGAACTAGTCTAAAGTTCTTTCTAATTTACAAGCTTACTAAAACCGAGTTAGTAGCGCTTAAAGAGTTTATCCAGAAAAACTTATAAAAGGGATATATTAGACTATTACAGTTATTAATAGAATATCCAGTATTGTTTATCCTAAAGAAAAACGGAAAACTTAGGATATGCATTAACTATAGATAGTTAAACAGCATTACTAGAAAGGATAGATATCCTTTACCCTTAATTAGTAAAATCTAAGACAGAATAGGCAACGCGAAAATCTTTATAAAAGTAGATCTAAGATAGGAGTACCATTAAATTAGGATTAAGGAAGGCGATAAATAGAAGGCAGCCTTTAGGTTAAAAGAAGGACTATATAAGCTATTAGTTATATAGTTTAGGCTTATAAACGCACCAGTAATATTCTAAAAGAGAATTAATAGTATGTTAGGAGAACACCTAGATGAGTTTATTATAGCATACCTTAACAATATTATTATCTACTTAGTAAGTAAGGAGGAACACGGAGAATATATTAAGTTGGTCTTAAAGAGACTATAAGAAGAACAAATGCTAGTAGTAATTAAGAAATGCGAGTTCTTTACTAGGAAGACCAATTTTATTAGATTTATTATTAAACTAGGAAAAATTAGCATGGACCTAAAGAAAGTTAAAGCCATAGTAAGTTAGCAAGAACTAGAGAATATTACACAGTTAAGATTATTCCTAGGGTTTTACAACTACTATAGGAGGTTTATGGCATAATGGTTAAAGAATATTAAGCCATTTATAAGACTGATAAAGAAAGAGGAACCGTGGGTATAGGGAAATAAGTAAAGAAAGTTGTTTAAGGAACTTAAGGAGCTATTTACCCAGGAATTAATCCTTAAGATCTATTAACCAAAGCTAGAAATAGTTATGGAAATAGATATATTAGATTTCGCACTAGAAGCATATTTGCTATAAAAGCATTAAGACGCATAGCATCTAGTAGCATACTATAGTTAAAAGATAACACCACTAGAACTGAACTATGACATCTACAATAAGGAGTTATTAGGTATAGTTATAGCACTTAAGGAATAGAGAGCATTCTTATAAGGCACTAAGAAACTATTTATAGTTAAAACGGACTATAAGAACCTTATAGGATTCCTAATAACAAAGAAACTAAACCAAAGACAGGTTAGATGGGTGGAAATGCTTATAGAATATTATTTCAAAATTCAGTATACTAAGGGTACAGACAATGCAAGAGCAGACGCTTTAAGTAGAAAAGCTAAACTATAGAACAATAAGAAGCTATTAGAGGCTTTACTATAAAAAGATTAAGATGGAGTGATTAGGTATAATTATCTAAAGATTATAGCGACTAGAGAAAGTTAGGGTTACAAATTACTAGAGAGTAATTAGACATAAAAGATCCTAGAGGTATAGGCAGAGGATCTAGACTTAGAGTAGTATAAAAATAGGGAAGCAACCTATATTCTAAAGGCAGTAGCAGAAGAGTTTATAAAAGAGTTTTATAAAGGAATAACGCAAGGACACAACGGAGCTATAGGCTTAGTGTTAAGACTTTAAAAAGATTATATTATTTAAGGAATCTAGGGACTAGCGAGACAAGTTATAAAGAAATATCTAGATTACTAAAGGAATAAACTAATAAGGTATAAGCCGTATAAAGGGCTACAATCTATTAAAATACTAGAAAGACCATAGGAGGTCATATTATAGGACTTTATTATTAAGTTACTAAAGTTAAAAGATCCTATTACCAGACAAGATCATAACGCGATTTTAGTAATAGTAGATAAACTAATAAAGTAGGGATACTTTATAGCATGTATAAAAGAAATATCCGTAGAAAATATAGCTAGAATCTATATTAAAGAAGTATTTATAAGACACGGAGCACTAATAAAGGTTATATTGGACAGAGATCCAAGATTTATAGTAGTATTTTAGGAAGTATTCTTAGCAGAATAAGGGGTTTAAGCAGTAACGTTAACTACATATTACCTATAGACAGATGGTTAAACCGAAAGACTAAACTAGACACTAGAATAGTATCTAAAGTACTATATTAATTATGTATAGAATAATTGGGTATTATTATTACTAATTATATAGTTTATATATAACACAACACTACAGAAAGGGATAGGCACGTCACCTTTTAAGGAAAATTACAGATATAAGCTAAAAACGTCATTAACACTATAATAAGTAAAGAAAACAAGTAGCATAGCTAAAGAAAGAATAGAGACGTTAATAAGTCTTTATAATTACCTTAAGGAAACAGCTAAACTAGTATAAGAAAGAATAAAAAAGTACTATAACACTAGGAGATCTAAGGGACTAGATCTTAAGGAGGGGGACAAAGTGTAGCTACTATACAAATTTTTTAAGAGTTAACAACTAAGCAAGAAGTTGGACTACGTTAGACTAGGACTATTTACAATTAAGGCAAAAATCTTAGAAGTTATGTACAGACTTAACTTACTAGAGAAAATAAAGATCTACCCTATATAATATATTATAATGCTAGAGCCAGTATACGGGAATATTAAGCTACTAGTCTATAAGGTAGATATATATAGAGGATAGGAAAAGAACAAATAGTAGGTTTTAAAGATTATTAGTTATAAGGACGTAGATAATAAAACATAGTATAAAGTAAAGTAGATAGGCTACAGTAAGACTACCTAAAAACCACTAAGCAACCTAGAGAACGCTATAGGAAAGATATAGGAGTATTAAAAGAAAGCAGGTTAGGAAGCATTAAAAAAAAGGATCGCCAAAGGACAAGTTACCTAAGGGGGACCTAGAAAGAGCAACTACTATATTACTTAGAGTTGTTTCCTTCTTTAGAGACACTACTCTCTTGTCACCTAGCTTAGATAAACCCTATTAAATAAGTTTCTACTCCTTAGAGCAAACCTTCTTACAAACTTTCTTAAGACATAGTAACCAAGTAGAAGTGGAAAGGCGAGCGTCTAAAGCACGCTGTTAAGCAGCGGAGGCCTCTAGCTCCGCCTCTTAAGATCGGCGCACCTCGTTAAGGGCACTTGCAAGCTTACCGTTAAGCTTTATAGTAGCAGATTAAATATAAGACCCTAAGGGAGATTAATAAGGGAACTAGAAAATTATTGCGAGTAATAGGACGCGCACACTTAGCATTGGAAATAACGCGCACGTCACAGGACAACTGTATGTTTAACTTTATACACTTAGAACAGGAGGACGGTTGGCGACTAAAAGAAGCCGCAATTGTAATATAAAGCAACCCCTCTTTTGCATAATAAGAATATAAAGGGGATTTAATTTTACCAAGTAACAGTATAGCAGCCATAGTGTAAGTATATTATTAGAATAAAGAAGAAGAAGGAACTTTAGGTATAATAAGCAAGGATATTAACCAAATTAATTAAACGGATATTATACCTCTAGTAGACAACTTGGAGATGTTAGGAATCTTTAAGGACAAAGATAAAGAGGAGGGAGATGGTATTATGGACGCTTTAAGTACAATATTATAACTACTTGGAGAAGAGTTGGAGGAAGCTAGTTAGTTAATAAGAGCATGGTCTAGGATGGAACCGGTGGAACTATATAATAAGGAATAATAACCGAGGTTATATAAGGAGCTCTATAAGCTCTGTAAAGTCTATAAGAAACGTTATATACCTTATATACTTTACGTACCTTATATAGTAAAGGGATTTCTTAGGCGTATAGTTATGTATTTAAAGGACCACAGTCCCTACCTAGATAGTTCTCTCTTTGTAGTAAATCTTAGAATACAATTAGAGTTAATCTGTTAGGCAACCACTCCACCAGTTATTATTACGTTATTGACTTCTTATTTACCTATATACCTAGCCCATTAACAAGTCCACTATAGTACCTACTACAAGGCTCTGTTACAATATTAGCCTCTTAATTAAGGAATAATTGTAAACTTTAAGCTGCTCTACCGGTAATACTAGCTGCAATTTATAGTGGAGCTTTTACTTTAAGATAAGAATCTGATTAAGTAGATATAGTCCTTAAAATCGGACTCTGTACCTATATATAGTAAGGCCTATAAACCTACTAGTCTTTAGACTTAGTAGAGCTAACATAGAGACGTTATATAGCTGCGGGTAGGAGGTTGTAGTAGTGGTTGAAATGTTATAGGGGGTAGTGAAAAGTTTTTATATGGGATAGTAATAGTGATCTATTTGGATGTCACGGAACGCCGCCGTAGGAGCCTTTATGGGAGACTCCCTAGCGGAACCCCGTGCCCTCGCGTACGCTTTGCGTACAGCTTACGTCAGCCACGCATAGTATATCACCTTCCTACGCCCTTGATCCTTACAATCGATCGCGTAACGTCTTATAGACTCCTTGAATACATACGCTCTGTAGCCATTGCCCCATGTCCCATAACATTACATTGCGCCTTTTTTTTTACTACTGACACCTAGCCTACAACCAATTCTACATCTCTATAATACTGTAGGCGCTGCCAAAAGCAGCGTGTCTATAAGTAACCTCCGCACCATAATAGTAAGACAATATTCCTTACTAGCCACTATGTTAAGCCTAAAGAGCAACCTAATACCCCGACCTAACCTACAACACCAATCAATCCTAGGAGAATTCAATTTATTAACCCTAGCCTTAACCCCTAAGGGCAAGCCTAGCGGCTTAGAAGAGTTACAACCATAAGTACCCCTAAGTACCTAGCACCACCTTAAAGATAATAAGAGTTAACCAGCCTAGTAGGATGGGTACACCCCTATTAGTACAGGTGGCCATAGCAACAACCTTAATAAGATAGACACTAGCGACATCTTATTCTTTATTAATTACATAGCCACAGAAAAGCAACTAGAAGGGCAGCTACCTATTAAGATTAAAATATAAGATGCTAAGATGTTTGTATAAATGGTAGCACAAGAACCTAATAAATACTACTGCCTTCTACAAAACTACCACCTAAAGCTTATATAAGCTGAACTGCGTGCTGCCTAAGATCACAATATTATCTAAGACTTATAAGCTAGTAAGGCACTTACTAATAACACACGCTAAGAGACTAAAGATGACCTCCGTATATCTAAGCGCGACGTTTAACAATTAAAGAAAGCTAAAATTGTACTTATTGCCTAGGTTACTAAGAAGGAGGGCATAATTAAATACCTATAGTTTTAGCTTAACGAGCACATCCATAATAATGCTAAGCACCTCCCTATTACGCACTATACCACCTAAGTCCCTATGCCTCTAGCAACCTTACCCACCTAACACTTAGCTAAAAGTTAGCATTAAGCAGCTTCACCTAATAGGGACAACCCCTATAACAGTAACCAAACTCAAGCCATAATTGCGGGGTCTAATACACAATACCCCAATCCTCTAGTCTTCTAGGGAGACTGCAAAGAATACAGCCACTAGAAGATACAAATCTGTAAAAAACTAACCTAGAGCGCCTACCTTTTTCCTAGGGAGGATACCAAGATTAGTTACATCATTAGGCGTACAAAGGGTACCCTATTTAACAGACTCTTTGCCCAATAGGAGACTAATAGCCCCTAGAAGTGGCAGTCCCACTATAAGGTCCTCAACAATCTTAACCTAATGTATTATAACTACAACCTAGTGGCCACCAGTTAAGCCAAACTACGCGCCCTAAAGATAAGTCCTACTAAGTCATTCAACAAGTTCTATGTTAAGTTCTAGGAATACACTAGAGTCCTCTCCTAAGACAATGCTGAAGACCAGGAAGACCTCCTTAAAAAGGTTACCTATCGTCTTAGTCACGCTGCCGCTAGTCACAATTATAATAATATTTATAGTATGGTGGCAGCCCTACGGAAGATTAAACAACAGCTAAATTAGATCTCCACTACTAACCCTTGCCTAAAGGCTCCTATATAAAAGCCCTCTGGACTAACTATACCTATATACACTAGGTCACCACCTACTACTAATACTATTACTGGAGCTAATATCAACCTCTCCATTCTAATCTTCCTATGTAAACTCCTAGATGGAGAGCGTAAGCTACTTTAGAAGCTAGGGCGCTGCTATAGATGCTATTAAGAAGGCTGTTATTGCGAAAACCTAAACTGCCCAATGGCTAGGTTTGGTAATCGCCGCCTAACACCTAACTTTATACCTTAAACACCAAATACCTTACTACGCACCGTTACCGTATAAGATAAAGAAGCAGCAGCAGTAGAAGTAGTGGGAAATGCTTAGTCCTAGCCCTAAGTTACAAGCTGGGATACCCTAATAATAGAGGGATCTATATATTGGCCTGCTTAATAGATAACTTAGTAAGAATGGACGGACGGAAACAGATAGTTTTACCTATAATAGGAACAACTGCTAAAAAACAATATAAAGACCATTCCATAATTAACTACGAAGCTACTAATAAATTTATAGATACCTAATTTATGTATAAATATAACCTATCAACCTTACCCCTTACTAAAGCCTACGCCCTATAACTTGCTGACGGTAGTTATACTGCACAAAAGATTACTTATATGGTATAACTCTACCTAGATATAAACGGACACCAAGAAGAGCTCTAGGCCTATATTATACCACTTGCTAATTACCCTATTATCCTTAGAATAAACTGGCTTGAGTAATATAACCCCATTATTAACTGGAAGAAAAGAGAAGTAACCTTTAACTCTAACTACTACAGAGAGACCTGCCTAGGGCATAGCCTAGCCGCCTCTATCTACTCCCCAGGATATTAACCCAAAGAACCTCTAATTACACCACCCACAACCAACTATTACCACGTTAGTGCCGCAGCCTTCTATCACATAGTACAAAGGAAGAGCTGGGTTGTTACAGCAGCCTCCCGCTTATAGCTACACAAACTTAATAAAGAACAGGATCACGTCCTCTATAGCAATAGGATAGATCTAGTGGACCTCCTAGAGGATAATATGCCCATAGAACTTAATAAACTCTCAACCTTGGACTTTAAGAAGTTCATATAGCTTAAAAAGGGACTTACCAATAAGAAACTCTGCAAGCTCCTCCCTAAGAGGTACTATAACTTTATTAACATATGCTTATAAAAGGGCGCAGATATACTCCCCCTATATTAACCTAATAACCATGCCATTAACATTAAATAAGGAAAAATGCCACCTTATAAGAGACCCTACCTAATATTAAAAGACGAACTTCTAGTTATAAAAAAGTATATTAACAAGCACCTTAATAAAGGGTTCATTTATCCCAGCATATTACTAGCAGCCACCCCTATTCTTCTTGCTAAGAAGCCTAGAGGAGGTATCTAATTCTGCATTAACTATAGAGGACTTAACGCTATTACAATTAAGAACCAATACCTAGTACCGCTTATACGTGAGACCCTTAAGCGGCTTAGTCAAGCCAAAATCTATACCAAGCTCAATATCATCGCCGCCTTTAACTATCTCCAAATACAGGAAGGCGATAAATGGAAAACCGCATTCGCATTACGCTTCGGCTAATTCAAATATACCATTATACCCTTTAGCGTATACAACGGCCTAGGCACCTTCTAAAGCTATATTAATAACGCCTTACAGGACTACCTTAACGACTTCTACTCAGCGTACCTAGACGATATACTTATTTACAGTAATAACCCTTTTAAGCATACTAAGCACGTTTAAAAGGTCCTATAGTGCCTTAGGGAAGCAGGACTCCATATTAATTTAAAGAAGTGCGAATTCTCAGTCATAGAAGTAAAATACCTTAGACTAATTGTCACTACTAAGGGTGTCTATATGGACCCCAAGAAGGTACACACAATTACTAAATGGCAAGCCCCTAACTATATTAAGGACGTATAAGCCTTCCTTAGTTTCGCCAACTTCTATCAGAAATTTATATACAACTTCTTAGGCGTAGTAGCACCACTTATAGCAATAATGCGAACGAAGGGCCTTTCTATAAAAGGAAGAAAAACGCACCTACGCTTTACCTAGACGCCTAACTACAAGAAGGCATTCCAAGACCTTAAAAATGCCTTTACTAAAGCACCTATCCTAGCTCACTTTACACCAGGACAATAACTCTATCTTAAAACCGACTCCTCAGACCACATTAATACAGGTATCCTCTCCCAGATAGGCAACAACGGTCTCCTCTACCTAGTCACATTCTACTCGTCTAAGCTTACACTATAAGAGTGTAACTATAAGATCTATAACAAAGAACTCCTTGTAATTATATAAGCGTTTAAAGAATTCCAACCGGAACTCTCCTTAGCAGAACCTAACCAGCCAACTAAAGTCCTTACGGATTATCGCAACCTTAAATACTTTATAACCACAAAGCAGCTAAACCAACGCCAAGTACGTTAGAACGAGTTCCTTTCCGGTTTTAACTTCAAAATCACATACAGGCCAGGAGTATAAGGCACAAAACCTAATAGCCTAACACGCCGCTCGCAAGATCTTCCTTAGTTAAAGAACAACCCCTGTAATTAGTTCCAACAGCAAACAATCCTAAAAGTAAGGAACCTAGCCCCTAGCATGCTACCTATAACAAAACCATCTGCACCTTAGCTTCACGCTACGGACTTAAAGCCGCCCCCTAAAATCAACAAGCTTATTGCTGCTGCATATAACATCTCTATTAACCCATTATTATACCAACTTATTACCACAAAAACTGCCAGCGCCCGCAAGCCACCCACTAGCCTCCAAAACTTAGGCCAAATTAATATAGTAGCCTTAGAAGTAAAGGAGAACAGACTCTACTATAGAGGCCGTCTATTCGTCCCCAATTTAGAAGACCTACAATGGCAACTAATCTAGATGGTCTATAACCTCCAGTTAAGCGGTCACCTAGGCAGAGGAGGAACTTACAAACTCCTTAGCCGATACTACTTCTGGCCTAAGATAATAGACTTAGTTAAATGCTTTATAAGCGCCTACCACAGCTGTAAGCGCGCCAAGGCCTTTTACACTAAGTACCAAGGACTACTGCACCCGCTACCAATCCCTATACGGCGGTGGGCAGATATAGCTATAGACTTTATTACTGACCTACCACCCTATAAACGGCACGGTTGTACCTATAAGAACATCCTAATAATAATATGCCGACTTATAAAGGAACGTCACTACGTCCTAACCAAAGGCATAGCCGTCAACAACGTTATAGACGCTTTTCTTCGCGAAGTCTACTAACTACATAGGATACCTAACTCCATTACGTCCAACCAGGGCACGTAATTCAACTCCAACCTATAGAGACGGATCTGTTAACGTCTTAGTATCTCCGTTAAGATGTCTATATCTTTCTACTACAAGACTACAGGACAGCTAGAAAACGCCAACGCTAGTATAAAGGCGTACTTACAACAGGTCGTTGCCTACGGCCAGGACAACTAGGTAGATCACCTCCTACTGGGCGAGTTTACAGCTAATAACCACGTCTCAGCCACTATAGGACTTACTCCGTTCTTCGCAAACAAGGGTTATTACCCCTAATCCGGCATAGAGCTACCAGAACCTATTAATAAGAAACTGCCATACAGAAAACGCCTTAAGATGCTACTTACCAACCAGCATGCAGACCGCATGAAAAATCTACTTAACTACTGTAGGGGAGAAATGGCCTGGGCTTAAGCAAAGTAGGCCTACTTTGCCGACCGTTATAGAACGCCACCACCAGAGATGCGTGTTAGCGACTGGGTATGGCTAGATACACGCAATATCTCTACATAGAGGCCTATGAAGTCACTCAATTATAAGAACCTCAGCCCCTATTAGATTAAACGAGTCATTGACAGGGGAGCCGCATATAAGCTAAAGCTCCCGCCAGCCCTAGCCACCCATAGGATATGGCCTGTATTTTACCCATAGCTACTACACCTTTACCAGCCTAACCCCTTACTGGGACAGATATAGCCTAAACCCCCACCAGTACTAATCTAAGACAAGAACAAAGACAAGAACCACAAGGAGTGGACCGTTAAACAAATCATCAACTCTAAATACTTTGGTAAAGGCAGAGGACAGCGGCTCTACTACAGAGCTATCTATATAGGATTCGACATAGATTAGCCAGAATAGCAACTATGGGAAGACTTTAAAAATGCAAAGGACCTAATTAGCGACTTTCACTACGCGAATTCACAGAAACTGGGCCTAAGCAGAGATTTCGTGCCTAATCCTCTATAGGAGCCCTTATAGAGTTTAATCATTATACACTGCCACGTAAGGGCAAATTGCCATTAGATTGCCGCAGATTGCTATCACATAACCGAAAAATCGTTAAGATGTCTAGGAACTTTAACCGCCGGTTAAAGTTATCTAATTGGTCAAATTCTTGGGTGCCAAGCCTTATTACGCGATATCGCTGCGTGTTACGGACGCTTTAAGTACGATGTTACGACTACTTAGAGAGGAGTCGGCGGAAGCTAGTTAGTTAATACAGGCACGGTCCAAGATGGATCCGGTAGAACCATATAACGAGGAATGGTAACCAAGGTCACGTAGTGTTGAACGTATTAACTATGTTAAACAAAAGGGACGTTACGTTTAATACAGACAACACGTACCTCATATACAAGAGAGGATTTCTTAGGAGTACGGTTGTGTATTTAAAGGACCTCAGTCCCTACCATAGATAGTTCTCTCCTTATAGTGAATCTTAGAATACAATTGGAGTTAATCTATTAGGTAACTACTCCACCAGTTATTATTACGTTGTTATTTTTATTATACCTATATACCCAGCCTAATAACAGAACCCACCGTAGTTCCTGCTATAAGGTTCCGTTACACATTCACTACTAAGGTTATGGTATTGGAACAAAATCAAATAATATACCACCAAGAGCAGCACCAGTCACAACGGCGTCAACAGGAGCCACAACCTCAGGGCCAGGTAATACCAGTATAGATAATAGGGATTCTCAAATAGTTATACAAGGTCAGTTATAAGAAATAGTTAATTACTTACAAGACAATAATAGGATACTTAAAGAACGCATTAATAGAATTAGAGCAGTAAAGATTAAGTTACCTTTAATTAAACAATTCTTAGGAGAGAAGTTAAAGCTTAAAGGATTTCTTACGCAAATGCACTTTAAGGTAGTATAGAAAGGAGCAAAGTTAGCAATATCGTTAGATCAAGTAGCCTATACAGAATTGTTCCTAACGGGGAGGGCACTTAAGTAGTTTAAGCTATATCTCACAGAAATACAGGCTAATAGCATAACAACTACTAACCAAGATGTACGGTACATATTTACTAGTTAGAACGGGTTTATAAAGTAACTAACACAGATATTTAGAGACCTAGAAGCCACAACTACAGCAGAATAAAAGCTTTAGAACTTAGTATAACGCACTTTAGTAATTAAGTATACAACATAGTTTTAAACACTAGCCATATAGGTTAAGTGGAATAATAAGGCGCTTATAGTATAGTATAAATAGGGACTTAAGGCTAAAGTCTAGGACGCAATCATCCTAATAGAAGATGCGGATACTCTAAGAGAGTTAATAAATTAGTTAATAAAAATCAATAATAGAATCTATTAAAGGGAACAAGCTAAGAGAGGGCAAGACAGAGTTCCATAGTTATATAAGGCGCAGAGTACGCAATAATAGACATAGAGTTAAAAACCATAGAATGGCGTAGAGCTAATAGACCTAAGCGGTACCAAAGAAACCTAAAGATAGGAAAAGAAACTATAAAAACCTAGAGGTCAAGAATTAAGTAATTAAAGGACCTAGGAGCAGAGGCTAAACCAGAAATCTTAATAGCAGAAGACGTTTAAGCGGACTCCATAGCAAGAAAAATGGTTTAAAGATAGAGCTTATATAAATTACGGAAAACAGGGTTATTTCGCTAGAGACTATAAAAGTGGTCAAAGTAACTATATAGTAAAGGGAACCAGACCAGTAGACGGCACATACATATAGAGGGACAATAGTGCACTGTAAGGAATAAAAGAGTGTTCAATTAACAGTTTTGCGTATTATTACAATAACGCATGCCAAATTCATAAGGACGCTAAGTACGGCGTAAGCTATTAGCTATAAGAGCTAGAGTTAAAAGGACTCCAAGAAACCAGAGAGTTAGATAAAGAATAGGATTAACTCTACAAGCTAGATTAAGATATTACAGCAACATACAGATAAAGATTAGTAACAATAACAATAGAGTTAGAGCACTTATTAATCAACAGTAATAAGGACAAAAAGGAGGCTAACTGGGAGCACTTAAACCTTAATAACGCAATAGAAGTAAAGACTGAGACTATTACCAAACAAGGTTTAGTAACGGGTATTATAATACCATTAGATACGATTTCCATTGCTTTATAAGATAATAGGAGTAATATTTAGAAGAAACTAAGTAAGCAGACGACTGCTAGTGCTAGCTCATCACTTAATAAAGGCAAAAGGCCACAGGCTTAAGATTCTTAAGAAGAAATAAGAGAAGCTTAAAATTCTTAAAATAAGATAAGACACACCCAAGGACCTACAATAGATAAAAACCAATAGAAAAGGGCAGTAACTTAGTTTAGTAATAAACGAATAAGTATAGGACGCAAGTTTAAGAACTATAAGTTTGGGGAACGAATAAGAACGTTAGCAATTCTAGGTAAACGCAATATTCAGCCTAAAGATTAAATAGTTAATACCAGGATTAAAAAGCAAGACAACTACAAAGATCTAGCTATAAGACGCAGAAAATAAGAAACTATAGATAAGTTTAGAACAAGAATCATTATATAGCAAGAGCAAAAGCTAGATAAGAGGTTAGCTCCGCTAGGTTATATAAGAAACAGAGCACCTATATAAAGAATTACTAATAGGCCGAGTGCAGGAACACCTAGGGTAAAGTAGTTAGATAAACTAGAACAAGAAGAGGATCTAGATATTCTAACTAGGTTTAAAGAAAGACATACTAAAGGATATTATAATATAGCAATAATAAGGTACTTTCTAACGGATAGACCATATATACTAAACCAGTTGTACGGAAAGTGGTATAGGCAACGACACAATAATAAATAGGAAGATTTTTATATATAGCTAGACAAAAAAGTTGTCTAAGACCAAGCTATTATAGAGAAACGTATAAGTTACATTAAAGGAGCATTAATCATAATGTTAAAAAACCTAGAAGAGAGATTTAGGGACTAAAGAGGTAAGCGATAAATCTTAGTACCCGTAGCAGAAATACCAGTGGTCAGGTTAACTAGGTACAGGTTTAAACTTAAAAATAAAGACAAACTAAGAGTTAACCTAAAACATATAGCGTATTATACACTATTATAGATAGCTTGTGTAGATAATATATACAATATGCATAGAGCACCTAAAGATAAGAACCGGAAGTACCTAGTAAGGATACATTAGGCACTAGAGGAAAAGCGGTTTAGAAACACCAAGTATATACATAGTTAGCACCTAGTAGAAGTATAAGATTAAGGAAACTTAACACTTTAACCAAGAAGATTCCTTACGGAAGAATACCTAGACGGATAACAGTAGTGGGAGTGCCTAGAGAACACTTATCCATAGCATATAGAGGAAAAGAAATAAACTAAGTATTAGCCAAAGTTAGACTAAGTATAGGCAGGATCAAGCAGCTAATAGTTAGGAAAAGGGGAGGCGCATAAAATTAAAGGGAACTAGTGTTAAAGCCTTAGACCCTTAAAGAAATTTAAGAATAACACCTAAATTTAAGAGCTAAGTGGCAAGATCAGCAGTTCAAAGTATTAGTAGATAGTAGAGCAACTAAAAACCACATATCACCAAAGGTAGTAGAAAGGATAGGGTTACTATATAGATAGAAGAAACACCTATATCCACTTATAATAATTTTAGGAGATCAGATAGCCTATAGAGAAGGCATTATTAATCTTAAAATAGGACCTATTCAGATAACTATTAAAGGGAGACCAGTTAGAATATCTTTTAATATCCTACTATTAGGACAGGATAAGGCGATACTAGAAATGCCTTAGTTATAGAAGTACAATCCAAAGATTAATTAGGTTATAGGTTAAGTCAATATTAAGAATATATAATAGCGTAAAGTGCGACAGTAAACCAAGTTGGTATAGTACTAAGTCAGAGCGACATATAAAGAGACTAAGTAAGGCTTAAGTTATATACCAAAGAAATACCATAAGTATAGTAAAAAGTTATAGTTACTAGAAAGTAAAAAGCTGTTAAAGTATGCAGCTTAGAACCATAAGATAGAATTAAAAGAGGGAATAAGTCTAAAGTTCTTTCTAATCTATAAGCTTACTAAAACCGAGTTAATAGCGCTTAAGGAGTTTATTTAGAAGAACTTATAAAAGGGATATATTAGACCGTTATAGTTATCAGCAAGATATCCAGTATTATTCATCCCAAAGAAAAACGGAAAACTTAGGATGTATATAGGCTACAGACAGTTAAACAGTATTACTAGAAAGGATAGATATCTTTTACCCTTAATTAGCGAAATCTAAGATAGGATAGGCAACGTAAAGATCTTTATAAAGATAGATCTAAGATAGGCGTACCATTAGATTAGAATTAAGGAAGGCAATAAATAGAAGGCAGCCTTTAGGTTAAAGAAAGGACTATATAAACTATTAGTTATGCAATTCGGGCTTATAAACGCACTAGCAACGTTCTAGAAGCAAATTAATAGTATATTAGGAGAACACCTAGATAAATTTATTATGGTATACCTCAACAACATTATTATCTACTTAGAGAGTGAGAAAGAGCATAGAGAATATATTAAATAGGTCTTAAAGAGACTACAAGAAGAACAGATGCTAGTAATAATTAAGAAATGCAAGTTCTTTACTAAGAAGACCGATTTTATTAGATTCATTATTAAACTAGGCTAACTTAGCATAGATCTAAAGAAGATTGAGGCCATAGTAAATTAGCAGGAACTAGAGAATATTACATAGTTAAGATCGTTCCTAGGGTTTTGCAATTACTATAGAAGGTTTATAGCGCAATAGTTATAGAATATTAAGCCGTTTATATAGTTAACAAAGAAAGAAGAACTATAGGTATAGGGAAGGGAATAATAAGAACTGTTTAAGAGAATTAAAGAGTTATTTACCTAGGAGCCAGTTCTTAAGATCTATTAACCAGGTCTAGAGACGGTTATAGAAATAGATATATTAGACTTTATACTAGGGGCATACTTCCTATAGAAACATTAAGATAGATGGCACCCAGTAGCATACTATAGTTAAAAGATAACACCACCAGAGTTAAACTATAACATCTATAACAAGGAGTTATTAGGTATAGTTACAGTACTTAAAAAATAGAGAGCATTTTTATAAGGCATAGAGAAACCATTTATGGTTAAGACAGACTATAAAAACCTTACAGGATTCCTAATAACAAAGGAACTCAACCAAAGACAGGTTAGATGGGCGGAAATACTTATAAAATACTATTTCGAAATTCAGCATACTAAGGGTACAGACAATGCATAAGCAGACACTCTAAGCAGAAAGGCTAAACTACAGAGTAGTAAAAAGCTATTAGGAGCTTTATTGCAAAAGAATTAAGACGGAGTAATTAGGTATAATTATTTAAGGATTATAGTAACTAAGGAAAGTCAGATCTATAACTTACTAGAGAGTAAATAGATACAGAAGATCTAAAAAGCATAGGTAAAGGATCTAAACTTAGAGTAATATAAAAATAGAAAAGCAACGTATATGCCTAAGTCTATTATAAAAGAATTTGTTAAGAAATTCTACAAGGAAATAACACAAGGACATAACAGAGCTATAGGCTTAGTATTAAGACTTTAAGAAGAGTATATTATTTAAGGAATCTAGGGACTAGCAAGATAAATTATAAAGAAATGTTTAAATTGCTAAAGAAACAAACCGATAAGGCATAAGCCGTACAGAGGGCTATAACCTATTAAGACACTAGGAAGACTATGGGAAGTTATATTATAGGACTTTATTATCAAGTTACCAAAGTTAAGAGATCCTATTACAGGACAAGATCATAATATAATCTTAGTAATAGTAGATAAGCTAATAAAGTGGGGATACTTCATAGCATGCACTAAAGAGATATTAGTAGAAGATGTCGCTAGAATCTATATAAAGGAAGTATTTATAAGATATAGAGCACCAGATAAGATTATATCGGATAGAGATCTAAGATTTATAGCAACATTTTAGGAAGTATTTCTAGCAGAATAAGGGGTTCGCGTAGTAATATCTACAGTATATTATCCGCAGACGGACGGACAAACGGAAAGACTAAACTAGACACTAGAACAGTATCTAAGGCATTATATTAATTACGTATAGAATAATTAGGTATTATTATTACCAGTTACACAGTTTACATATAATACAACACTATAAGAAGGAATGGGAACATTACCATTTAAGGCAAATTACGGATACAAGCCAAGAACATCATTATCGCTATATTAAGCAAAAAAGACAAGTAGCACAGCTAAGCAAAAAATAGAGATATTAATAAATCTTTATACAGACCTCAAAGAAACAGCTAAACTAGTACAAGAATAAGTAAAAAGGTACTATAATGCTAAGAGATCTAAGGGACCAGATCTTAAGGAGGGGGATAAAGTATAGCTACTACACAAAAATTTCAAGAGTTAACGACCAAGCAAGAAATTAGACTACGTTAGACTAGGACCTTTTAAAGTTAAGTAAAGAATTTTATTAGTTATATACAAGTTAAACCTACTAGCCAAAATAAAAATCTACCCTATATAATATATTATAATGCTAGAGCTAGCACACAGGAATATCAAACCACCAGTCTATAAGGCAGACACATATAGAGGACAAGAGAAAGACAAATAGTAAGTTTCAAAGATTATTAGTTATAAGGACGTAGACAACAAAATATAGTATAAGGTAAAATAGATAGGCTATAGTAAGACTACCTAGAAACCATTAAGCAACCTAAGAAACGCTATAGGAAAGGTACGGGAGTATCAAAAGAAAGTAGGTCAGGTAATATTAATAAAAAAGGATCGCTAAAAAATAAGTCACCTAAGGGGGACCCAAGAGGAGCAATTACCAAGCTACTTAAAGTTATTTCCCTTGCAGGAGGAAAGCTAGTCCTTTTATTACCTAGCTTAGATAAACCCTATTAAACTAGTTTCTACTCCTTAGAACGGACCTTCTTATAAACACGTTTAAGGCGTTAAAGACAAGCATAAGCTAAATGTTAAGCTTTAAGGACGTGTGCGGACTCTTCTAAGGCATATTAAACCTTAAGTAGCACAGAGGCCAGCTTACTGTTAAGCTTTACAGCGGTAGATTAAACATAAGACCCTATAATAAGTTACTTAAGGAACTTAAAGACTATTAAGAGTTATAGGACGCGTACACTTAGCATTAGAGATAGAGCGAATATTACAGGACAATCAAATATTTGCTTTAGTACACTTAGAGCAAAAGGAGGGTTATTAAGATATAGGACTCGCTAGCGCAACACAAACCAACCCCTCTTTAGCGCAATAAGAGTAGGGAATCGCCATCACTTCACCCAGTAACAGTATAGAGGAAACCGTACAAAGGCAACACTTAACCCAGGAAAGAGAAGAAGAAGCTTTAGGCATAATAAGTATAAATATTAACCAGACTAATTAAACGGACATTACACCTCTAGTGGACGACTTGGAGATATTAGGAATCTTTAAGGACAAAGATAAAGAGGAGGGAGATAGTATTACAGACGCTTTAAGTACAATATTACAACTACTTAGAGAGGAGTCGGCGGAAGCTAGTTAGTTAATATAGGCACGGTCTAGGATAGATCCGGTAGAACTATATAATAAGAAATAGTAACCAAGGTTACGTGGTATTAAACATATTAACTATATTAAACAGAAGGGACGTTATATTTAATACAGACAACACGTACCTTATATATAAGAGAGGATTTCTTAGGAGTATAGTTGTATATTTAAAGGACCTCAGTCCCTACTATAGATAGTTCTCTCTTTGTAGTGAATCTCAGAATACAATTGGAGTTAATCTGTTAGGCAACCACTCCACCAGTTATTATTACGTTGTTGTTTTTATTGTACCTACATACCCAGCCCAATAATAGAACCCACCGTAGTTCCTACTACAAGGTTCCATTACACTGCGGACTGCAAAGATATTAGTTCAGCTTACCACATTCTACTAAGCCAATAGCGATTTTCTATCCCGGGGATAGAAAATCCTAATTGGTCCATTTAACAATTAGAGCCGGCAGAACTCCATACCGCCAACCCCTTTAGCATTATTTCTTTTCCTTCTCTATACCTTAAGCGTTCCTTCTATATGTATATAGTAACCACAGCGTTGCCGGAGCTCCGCCTCTATAAGAGGGGGGGTAGTGTTACGGAACGCCGCCGCAGGAGCCTCTATGGGAGACTCCCTAGCGGAACCCCGTGCCCTCGCGTACGCTTCGCGTACAGCTTACGTCAGCTATATGTAGTATATCACCTTCCTACGCCCTCGATCCTTACGATCGATCACGTAACGTCTTGTAGACTCCTCAAATACATACACTCTGTAGCCATTGCCCCACGTCCCATGACATTGGATTTGCGCCTATTTAGAGCGGCCGGCTGGCAGCTCTTTGCATTGGCTGTGGATCCGCCGATTTTACAGCCGGCATGGCGTGGATTTGAGGCTGTGGAGCGCTTAGAGCGCCGGATCTATACCCAATTCAAGGAGGAGGCTAAGGAGGAAGGAGTAGTAAGTTGTTAAAGCGTATAAGGAAGCTAATTAGGTGCTTCTATAATGACTTAACCACCTATAGTATAAGTAGTTATTATAGAATTTAGGGGCTCTGGTTATTCCCCTACTACTATTACTGCTTACCTTAATCTATATTAACTTTTTAACATTTTTAATTATAATGCAGCAGGTATTTCCTTCGCAATTAGGCCTGCCTACTAATAATATTATTCTTAGCCTAAAATCCATTAATCTAAAAGCCGATAATTTAAAAGAATTTAATAAGTTTAAGCTTTATAGTAAGTAATATATTTAATATAAAGCTTTAATAAAGAAGCTAAAGGCTATTAAGTAAAGAACCTTGCTAATATAGAAGTGGGGTAAGGATATTGTTTAAAAAGGAGCTACCAAATCTACTACCTTCTTTTACTACTAGCTTTGTAAGAAGTAGAGCTAAAGGTAAGAACTAATGTATATATTAAAAGAAAGGTATATAGCTTTAGATTATTTATAAGATAATTATAATATAGATAGATCTACCGGCGAGCTTAAATAGAGGCTTCTTTCTAAGTTAAATTAGCTAATAATTAATAAGTATCCAGTATAGTAATTGCTTAAACTTAATCGCAACTTTAAGAGCTTTAAATAGCTTTTAATTTGGTGGATTGTTTACTGCTATATTGCCTTTTTCTAATTTAAGAATAAGTATTTCTATTAACTCCTTAACTTCCTATACCTAGGCCTTAAGAGGTTGCTTTTAAAGGTAGCAAATATAATTTATAGTTAGGTAGTATAAGAATATAAGAATTGGAAGGCGTAATTAAGGAGAGAGCTTAAGGAAGCTTAAAGCGCAATATTAATATCCTTTAACTTATAGATGTTACTAAATGCGTATATAGTTCTTGGTATATTTACTTATTTTATTAATAAGAGAGGGAGGCGTTAGTAAGCTATTTTAGGTCTTTAAGAGGTGCTTAGTAAGTATAGTGATAAGAACTAAGCAGCTGTACTTATTGCGTTGTTTAAGGAGTACAATATCTATAGAAATATTAGGTATTATATAGCCGATAATACGGAGTTAAATGATATATATATTAAAGCAATCCTTTAAGCTCTTTATTTAAATATATTAGTAAGGAAATAAAAGGCCTGTTAACTATGTTGCTTTAGTTATATTACTAATCTCTACGCCTAGGCCTTTATTATAGGAAAGGATTTAGAAAAGATTTATAAAGTATTAGCTACTGCCTATTGCAACCTTAAGATAATAAAGTAGAGAAGCTTTGGTAAAGATGCGAAGCAGTTAAATTGCTTTATAATATTATCTATTTTATTAGGCAAATACCCTAGCATTATAGTGTCTTTAGGAGGATTTAATTAAGAGGGTTATTAGCTAAATTTAATGGCTTAGAAGTAAGTACTAAGATTTTATATAAGTATTTAGTGTTAAAATTTAAGCTTTAATTTTCCTTCTAACGTTATAAGTTAAGGGTTTAATTAGCTCGTTCTTAGATTTTCTATTTACTAATAGAAAATCGCGTAGGGAATCTTTACTAATTATAATATTTAATTTAACTTTTAAATTAATACTAATCTTTATAAACTTGTTTAAAATAATTAAATATAATAGAACTTTCTCTTTATGGCTATTACTTGCTTTCTAAATTATAAAGGACGTATCTAATAGTTCTGCTATAACTATACTCCCTCCTCTAGCTTAAAGCCTTTTTTAAAGCATAATATACTTTAAAATTAATATTAGAAGGAGCTTAAGCATCTATATAATTATCTAGAGACTTTCTATAAGGCTATACTTATAGTAGAAGGCAACTCTACTAGGCTTACTAACCACTTTTAAATGCTTAATTAGCTTTTTAACTAGCTTAATTTTACTAAGTGGAAGTTTTTTAAGCTTTCTACTAAAATATAAAAGGTTAATTATATGGAGTTATAGAGTTATAAATACTTGGCTAACTAGTTAGAGGCAGCTTAGGTAAAGTATAAGAAGTACTATAAGAAAGCTGGCGATACTATAGCTTACCATATAGCAATTATCCTTAATCTAACGCTTAAGATATTATAGTTTAAGTAGTAATAGGAGGATAAAGCTTAAAAAGATAAGTGGATTATTATAGTTAAGGCTTTAGTAAGAGAGCTTTAGCTTAAATATAAAGGCAACTATATTTTTACTTTCTTAAATCTATCTAGGAGAGCTTCTTTAGAGTTATAAAATAAAAAGATCTATACCTCCGCCTGAACTTACAAACGTTTTAAAGTTTTTAATTAAGTAGAGCCCTCTTAACTACCACTAAAGGATTGTCTATAAGAATATTTAGAAACTAATTATAAGCCTATAAGCGAGAGTAAACACTTTAACATTATATAATACTGGATAGATTATTATAAGAGTTAGCTAGATCTCGCTTACTTTGCCCTTAATATTCTTATGGTGCCTCTTATATCAGATAAATATAAGTGTCTATTTAGTAGCTATAAAATTCTATTAGAGGATTGTTGTTACGGACGCTTTAAGTACAATGTTATAACTACTTAGAGAAGAGTTAGAAGAAGTGGGTTGGTTAATAGGAGCACGGTCTAGGATGGAACCGGTAGAACTATGTGATAAGGAATGGTAGCCAAGGTCACATAACGTGCTACATAGGGAACAAGAGGAACGGAAGGAACTTATATACCTTATATATAACACGTACCTCACATATAAGGAGGATTTCTTAGGAGTATAGATGTGTATTTAAAGGACCACAGTCCCTACCTAGATAGTTCTCTTCCTTGTAGTGAATCTTAGAATATAATTGGAGTTAATCTATTAGGTAACCACTCTACCAGTTGTTATTTGTTACTGTTACATTGTTGACTTCTTATTTACCTATATACCTAGCCTATTAACGAGTCTACTGTAGTTCCTACTACAAGGCTTTGTTATATATTCACTACCTAGTTATAGTATTAGTAAAGTCAAATAGTATGCCACTAAAAGCGCAAGTTATACCGTTAAAGGCACTAGTTATAACCTAGTCTATAGTAGCTACGACCTTAGGTTTAGGAGGAGACATTAGTATAAAATATACTGATTCGCAGCTAGTTACGGTAGGTTAGTTATAAGAAATGGTTAATTAAATAATAGACAACAATTAAATACTTAAAGAATAACTTAATGGAATTGGAGCAGCTAAGGTTAAGTTACTGTCTATTAAATAATTCTTAGGGGAGAAGTTAAAGCTTAAGGGATTCCTTATACAGATGCACTTTAAGGTTATATAGGAAGGGGTAAAGTTAGCAACACCTATAGACTAAGTAGCGTATGCAGAATTGTTCCTAACTGGAAGAGCACTTAAATGGTTTAAACCTTACCTTACTGAAATTTAAATAAATGGAATAATAACTACTAATTAAGGAGTATGGTTTATGTTTACTAACTAGAACAGGTTTGCGGAAAGACTAATATAGATATTTAGAGACCTAGAAGCAATAACTATAGCGGAAAGAAAACTTTAGAATTTAGTATAATGCACTTTAGTAATTAAGTACACAACGTAGTTTTAGACACTTATAATATAGGTTAAATGGAATAATAGGGCGCTTATAGCATAGTATAAATAGGGACTTAAGGCTAAAGTCTAGGATGTAATTATTCTAATAGAAGATGCGGAAACTCTAAGAGGGTTAATAGATTAATTAATAAAGATTAATAATAGGATCTATTAAAGGGAATAAGCTAAGAAAGGGTAAGATAGAGTTCTATAGTTATATAAGGCGTAGAGTACGCAATAACTAATATAAAGTTATAAACTATAGAATGGCGGACCAGAGCTAATGGACCTAAGCAGTACTAAAGAATCCAGATAATAGAGTAAGAAACTATGGAAACCTAAAGGTTAAGGATTAAGTAATTATAGAATTAAGGAGTAGAGGCTAAACTAGGGATCTTAGTAGTAGAAGATGTTTAGGCGGACTCTATAATAAGAAGAATGGTTTAAAAAAGGAGCTTATATAAATTATGGAAGGAAAGGTTACTATGCTAGGGACTATAGAGGTGGTTAAAGTAACTATATAGTAAAAGGAACTAAGTAAGGAGAACTAGGATTAGTAATAAGAAGGTTATATAGCACCTAGGAGTATACAGTTAGATACTTTGCATTTTGTTACAATAATATATGCCAAATTTATAAGGACGCTAAGTACGGCGTAAGCTATTGGCTATAAGAGCTAGAGTTAAGAGGACTTAAAGGAACTAGAGAGTTAGATAAAGAATAAGATTAACTTTATAAGCTGGATTAAGATATTATAGTAATATACGGATAAAAATTAGTAATAATAATAATGGAGTTAAAGTACTTATTAATTAATAGTAATGAGGAAGAAAAAGAGGCTAACTAGGGGTGCTTAAACCTTAATAACACAACAGAAGTAGAAACTAAGACCACTATAAAACGCGGTTTAGTAATGGGTATTATAACACTATTAAATACGGTATCTATTACTTTGTAAGATAGAAGGAGTAATATCTAAAGAAGATTAAGCAAGCAGATAACTACTAGTGCTAGCTTACCACTTAATAAAGGCAAAGGCTATAGGCTTAAGATTCTTAAGAAGAGATAAAAGACGCTTAAGATTTTTAAGATAAGATAAAATATACTTAAGAACCCATAATGGACGAAAACTAATAGGAAAGGGCAGCAACTTAGTTTAAAGATAAATGAATAAGTATAGGATATAAGTTTAAGAACTATAAGTTTAGGGAATAAGTAAGAACGTTAATCCTAGGTAAACGCAGCGTTTAGCCTAAAGATTAAAAAGTTAATACTAAGATTAAGAAGTAAGATAACTTTAAGGATCTAGCTGCAAGACGTAGAAAATAAGAAACTATGGATAAGTTTAGGTAAAGAATTATCGCATAGTAAGAGCAAAAGCTAGACAAGAGATTAGCTATATTAGGACATATAAGGGATAGAGTACCCATATATAGGATTACTAATAGGCCTAAGGCAGGGACGCCTAAAGTAAAGTAGTTAAATAAACTGGAACAAGAAGAGGATCTAGGGATTTTAACCAGATTTAAAGAAAGATATACTAAAGGTTGTTATAATATAGCTATAATAAGGTACTTTCTAATAGACAGACTATATATACTAAACCAGTTATATGGAAAGTGGTATAGGTAACAATATAATAATAAATAGGAAGATTTTTACATATAGCTAAACAAAAAAGTTGTTTAAGACTAACCTATTACAGAAAAACGTATAAGTTATATTAAGGAAGCATTAATTATAATGTTAAGGAACCTAAAAGAGGGATTTAGGAACTAGAGAAGTAAATAACAAATCTTAGTACCTATAAATAAAAGACTAATAGTTAGGTTAGCTAAATAGAGGTTTAAACTTAAAAGTAAAGATAAACTAAGAGTTAACCTAAGTTACTTAGCGCATTATATACTATTATAGATAGCTTATATAGATGACATGTATAATATATATAGAGCACTAAAAAACAAAAACCGGAAGTACCCTATAAGGATGTATTAGGCACTAGACAAAAAACAGTTTAGAGATGCTAAGTATATATATAGATGGCACCTAGTAGAAGTATAGAGTTAAGGGGACCTAATACTTTAACCAGGAAGATTTCTTATAGAAGAATACCTAGAGGGATAATAGTGGTAGAACTATCTAGAGAATACTTATCTGTGGTATATAGAGGAAAAGAAGTAAACTAAGTATTGGCTAAAAGAGGACTAAGTATAAACGGGATCTAGTAGCTAATAGTTAGAAAAAGGGAAGGCCTATAGGACTAGAGGGAGCTAGTGGTAGAGCCTTAGACCTTTAAGGGAATTTAAGGTCAACACCTAAATTTATAAGTTAAGTAGCAAGATTAATAGTTTAAAGCGTTAGTAGATAGTGGAGTAATAAGAAACTATATATTACTAATAGTAGTAGAGAGGATGGGGCTACTATATAGATAAAGGGAGTACCTATATCTACTTATAACAATTTTAGGAGATCTAATAGCCTATAAAGGAGGTATTATTAATCTTAAAACAGGACCTATTTAGTTAACTATTAAAGGAAGATAAGTTAAAATGTCTTTTAATATCCTACTATTAGGTAAGAATAAGGTAATACTAGGAATGCCTTAGTTATAGGAATACAATCTAAAGATTAATTAGGTTATAGGTTAGGTTAATATTAGGGATACTTAATAATATAAAATGCGACAGTAAACTAAGTTGGTATAGTACTAAGTTGGAGTGACATATAAAGAGACTAAGTAAGGCTTAAGTTATATACCAAAACGATACTATAAGTATGGTAAAAAGTTATAGTTACTAGAAAGTAAAAAGCTGTTAGAGTATATAGTATGGGACTATAAGATAGAGTTAGAACTAGAAACTAGTCTAAAGTTCTTTTTAATTTATAAGCTTACTAAAATAGAGTTAGTAGTGCTTAAGGAGTTTATTTAAAAGAACTGATAAAAGGGATATATTAGACCGTCGCAGTTATTAGCAGAATATCTAGTATTATTTATCCTAAAGAAAAATGGAAAACTTAGAATATGCATTAACTATAGATAGTTAAATAGCATTACTAGAAAGGATAGATATCCTTTACCCTTAATTAGCGAAATGTAAGATAAAATAGGTAACATAAAGATCTTTATAAAGATAGATCTAAGATAGGCGTACCATTAGATTAGAATTAAGGAAGGCAATAAATAGAAGGCAGCCTTTAGGTTAAAGGAAGGACTATACAAACTATTAGTAATGCAGTTTGGGCTTATAAATACACCAGTAATATTCTAAAAGCAAATTAATAGCGTGTTAGGAGAATACCTAGATAAATTTATTATGGCATATTTTAATAATATTATTATTTGTTTAGAAAGTAAGAAAGAATATAGAGAATATATTAAGTATATCTTAAAGAGACTATAAGAAGAAAAGATGCTAGTAGTAATTAAGAAATGCGAGTTCTTTACCAGGAAGACCAATTTTGTTAGATTTATTATTAAACTAGAAAAGATTAGTATGGACCTAAAGAAGGTAGAGGCTATAGTAAGTTAGTAAGAACTAGAGAACGTTACGCAGTTAAGATTATTCCTAGGGTTTTGCAACTATTATAGGAGGTTTATAGCATAGTAGTTAAAGAACATAGAGCTATTTACAAGACTTATAAAAAAGGAGGAACCGTAGGTATAAAAAAGTGAGTAGAAAAAGCTATTTAAAGAACTTAAGGAGTTGTTTACCTAAGATCTAATTCTTAAGATCTATTAACCAAAGCTAGATATAGTTGTAGAAATAGATACATTGGACTTTACACTAGGAGTATATTTGTTATAGAAACATTAGGACGCATAGCATCTAGTAGCATACTATAGTTAGAAGATAATACCACTAGAATTAAACTATGACATTTACAATAAGGAGTTATTAGGTATAGTTATAGCACTTAAGGAATAGAGAGCATTCTTATAAGGCATAAAGAAACCATTTATAATTAAGATGGGTTATAAAAACCTAATAGGGTTCCTAATAATAAAGGAGTTAAACTAAAGACAAGTTAGATAGGCAGAAATGCTTATAGAATATTACTTTGAAATTTAGTATACTAAGGGTACAGATAATGCACGAGCAGATGCTTTAAGTAGAAAGGCTAAACTACAGAACAAAGAGAAGCCATTAGGGGCTTTACTACAAAAGGATTAAGATGGATTAATTAGGTATAATTATCCAAAGATCGCAGCAACTAAAGAGAGTTAGATTTATAAATTACTAAAAAGTAATTAGATATAGAGGATCTAAGAGGTATAAGCAGAGGATCTAGAGTTAGAATAGTATAAGAATAGAGAAGTAATATACGTTCTAAAGACAATCGCAGAAGAATTTATAAAAGAGTTTTATAAAGGAATGACTTAAGGACATAACGGAGCAATAGGCTTAGTGTCAAGACTTTAAGAAGAGTACATTATTTAAGGAATCTAGGGGGTGGCGAGATAAGTTATAAGAGAGTGTTTAGATTGCTAGAGAAATAAACTAATAAGGTATAAGCTGTACGGAGGGCTACAACCTATTAAAGTACCAGAAAGACCATAGGAAGTCATATTATAAGACTTTATTATTAAGTTACTAAAGCTAAAAGATCCTATTACTGGACAAGATTAAAACGCAATTTTAGTAATAGTGGATAAGCTAACAAAGTGGGGATACTTTATAGCGTGTATAAAAGAAATCTTAGTAGAGGATATAGCTAGAATCTATATTAAGGAAGTATTTATAAGATATAGAGCACTAATAAAGATTATATTAGACAGAGATCTAAGATTTATAGCAGTATTTTGGGAGGTATTCTTAGCAAAATAAGGGGTTTAAGTAGCAACGTTAACTATATATTACCTATAGACAGATGGTTAAATAAAAAGACTAAACCAGACACTAGAATAGTATTTAAGGTATTACGTTAACTATATATAGAATAATTGTGTAAATATAGGTAAGCGGAGGTAGGAGGACGACACGGTGAATGGTATAGTGAAGTAAGTGAACTGGATGAACTTGATGCGATGGATGATGTCTATCTGCGGGGGATCGAGTCTCTATATACTTGGAAGACCCTAGTTCCGGAATGTCTACGTTCTGGCTCGTATTCTAATACGACCTGATATACGACCTGATGTACACCTGATGCACGACCTGATGCACGACCTAATATACGACCTGATATACGACCTGATATACGACCTAATAGGGTTCTTCCAAGGCGTTCCTATGTAAGCATTATATAATGCTTACATAAGCAACATCTTGTAGTTCCTCTTTAACAAATTGGGTATTATTATTACTAGTTATATAGTTTATATATAATGCAACACTATAGGAAGGGATAGGCATATTACCTTTTAAGGCGAATTATGGGTACAAACTAAGAATATTATTATTGCCATAATAAGTAAAGAAAATAAGTAGTACAGCTAAAGAAAGAATGGAGATGTTAATAAATCTTTATAATTACCTTAAGAAAACAGCTAAACTAGTACAGGAAAAGATAAAAAAGTACTATAATACTAGGAGATCTAAGGGACCAGATCTTAAGGAGGGGGATAAAGTGTGGCTACTATACAAAAATTTTAAGAGTTAATAACTAAGCAGGAAGTTAGACTATATTAGACTAGGACCATTTATAATTAAGGCAAAGATCTTAGAAGTTATATATAGACTTAACTTACCTACAAAAATTAAGATCTATCCTATACAGTATATCGTAATGCTAGAGCCAGTATACGGGAATATTAAGCCACCAGTCTATAAAGAAGACATGTATAGAGGACAAGAAGAGGACAAATGGCAAGTTTTAAAGGTTATTAGTTATAAGGACGTTAATAATAAAATATGGTATAAAGTAAAGTAAATAGGCTACACTAAGACTACCTAGGAACTACTAAGCAACCTAGAGAATGCTATAGAAAAGGTATAGGAGTATTAGAAGAAAATAGGTTAGGCAGCATTAATAAAGAAGGATTGCTAAAGAATGAGTTACCTAAAGGGGACCTAGGAAGAGCAACTACTATATTACTTGGAGTTATTTCCTTCTTTAGAAACGCTACTCTCTTATTACCTAGCTCCTCTAAACCCTACTAAACAAGTTTCCACTTCTTAGAATAACCCTTCTTACGTACTTTTTTAAGACGAAGTAGATAAGCGGACGCCGCAATATAAGCCTTTAGGGCCTTCTGCTCTGCGTCTTAAGAACGCTTTAGCTTAGCAAGGGCCTACGCCAGGTCCCTATTAAGCTTTATAGCGGTAGATTAAATATAAGACCCTATAATAAGTTACTTAGGGAACTTAAAGACTACTAAGAGTAATAGGACGTATATGTTTAGCGTTAGAAGTGGAACAAATATCGCAGGACAATTGAATGTTCGCTTTAGTGTACTCTAAGTAAGAGGATGGCTGTTAAGACAAAGGACTTACTAACGCGACACAGACTAAACCCTCTTTCGCATAACAAGAATATAGAGATAGCATAATCTTACTAAGCAATAGTATGGCAGTAATAGTGCGTGTATAATATTACGTGTATAAGGAAGAAGATGCTTTAGGTATAATAAGTAAAGATATTAACTAAGTTAATTAGACAGACATTACACTTCTAGTGGACAATTTAGAGATATTAGATATCTTTAAGGACGAAGATAAAGAGAAGGGAGATAGTGTTATAGACACTTTAAGTATAATATTATAACTACTTAGAGAAGAGTTAGAAGAAGCGGGTTAGTTAATAGGAGTACAGTCCAAGATAGAACTGGTGGAACTATATAACAAGGAATAGTAGCTAAGGTTATATAATGTGCTATATAGGAAATAAAAGAAACGGAAGGAACTTATATACCTTATATATAACACGTACCTCACATATAAGGAGGATTTCTTAGGAGTACGGATGTGTATTTAAAGGACCACAGTTCCTACCTAGATAGTTTTCTTTCTTATAGTAAATCTTAGAATATAATTAGAGTTAATCTGTTAGGCAACCACTCCACTAGTTGTTATTTGTTACTGTTATATTATTAACTTCTTATTTACCTACACACCTAGCCTATTAACGAGTCTACTGTAGTTCCTACTACAAGGCACTATTATAATTGTCGCTTATAATCGCGAATAGATATAATTAAGGTAAATAAGTGTCTTTGGCACTTTTATAGGCCTCTATAGAAAGGAATATTTAATAATTAGGAAGTTAGTGGAGTAGAGGGAGAGTTTTAAGCTCCAATTATATCACTAGCAGAGGCTGTAGCTACTTAAGTAGCTATTAAGAAACTAGTACAGCTACTACTACTAATTGAAGAGACTTGGAGTAAGGGCTTTAAGTAAGAGTTTGCTACTATTAAGGGCTTTTAGGAGGATCCTATAGAAGATAGTAAGGTAGAAGTTATTAATAAGGATAAGGCTATTAAGGAAGCCTTTAAGGAGATCTAGGAGTTAATTTAATAACGATTTTAGTAAGTTCAAACTTCCTTTATTGTTCTATATTATCACTAAATATATATTAAGACTTACTATAAATAGTATATATTTGCAATGGAGCGCTGCGGTGTGTCTAGGGTTAAATTAAATATTAAGGATATAGAGTGGATCCGACCTTAGATCTACGCCACGCCAATCTAAATAGATTACTAGATAGTAAGATCTCGAAAACCACTACTAACGGTAACGTGGCACCTGGGGTTTTGCACAAGCCCTAAGTTTTATACAAGCTAGTAGACCGCCTCCCTTTTTAGGCTAAGGGGTTACCTAAAGTAGAATACTGCCACCTCCGAGCTTTAAACATCAACTTTTTAACCTACTTTTCCACACCAACTCCATAAAATCTGTTATTAAATAATAATCATACCCTCTAAACCTTGTGCACTAGATATAGAAAACCGTCTTTAAGCTGCTTTAACGGCCTAGTAAACTAGCGGCCTCTATTGCAGCCTAAAAGCCTATGTAAATACGTATATAGTTACCCTCTCTACTTTCTAAAGACGCCTTTACGGTAAACACCAACCTTATTAAGTTGCCTATGTTAACCAATATTGTATTTCACTAGCTGGCGAAGCGGTAATTGTTTAACACTATATATATCTTGCCAATACTGGATTTCCATATCAAATCTACACAATCCGGACGATAGCTACTATTATCCTATACCGCAAACGCTCCTACCTCCCTTAGTACTATAAAATTTAACCACTAAGCAAGAACTAGGTTAGCTACTTCCTAAAATAATAGGACAAGCTTTAAATCTACTATATGCGGTTAATTAACCAAGAATAAGCTATTGCTAATAATAATCCCGCCCTTATTACAAAGTTCTTTACTAACTACTCTAATGCTAAAACCTAGTATAATATTAAAGACGACGACACCTGGAATATAGATAAGACTAGCACCTTAATAGGCTATACATATAGTGCTAAGGTAGTAATATTATAAGGTAGGGCCACTAATTTTAAGACGGTTAATAGCTTTAGGGAGTAGGTCTTATAGATTAATTGTATAGGTATAGAGGGGACAACTATACCACCTTTTCTTATCTTTAAAGGCTATATGCATACTAAGAGAATATAGGAGAAAGCTCGCGAAGCTCTTAACAACTATTTAATTAGCCTTAGTAAAAATAGCTAGTTAAATTAAGAAATTGGACTAAAGTGGCTAAAGCACTTTAAGTACTATACCCGGTAAACTAAGGTATAGGAAAGGGCAGTAGTAAAAGTAGTAGAAGAAGGAAGAAATAGTAAATTAGTTAGATATTAACTATTGGTAATAGATAGCCATAGCAGCCATATTAACGTTAACTTTGTTAAGTACTGCTAGAACTATAAGATTATACCTATATGCCTACCTCTATATTTAACGTATATACTTCAGCCATTAAATCTTGTTATATTTTCGCTTCTTAAGCGCGTATACTCTACTAAGGTTAATAAATATATAGCTTATAGTATTACCAGTATAAATAAAGACTATTTTATTAAGATTCTTAGTAAAATTTAACCGCAAATTTATACTAAATCCTTAATAAAAAGCGCCTTTAAGGCGGTAGGCCTCCTCCCCTATAACCTAAATTAACCCCTTATATACTACTCTGCTTGGCCATCTACTCCTCCGCCTTACCTAGATAAGGCGATAATTCTATTATCACCTCTATATCCTCCTCCTCCTAATAGCACCTACGCTAGATCTTATTACTAGTAAACAATCCTTTATTTAGAAACAACTCTAAAGGCAATAGAGGCCTATATTAACTTACTAATAAAGCACTTATAATTTTTAGAGGATAATCTTAAGCTACTATTGTAACGAAGCCTTGTGGGAAACGCCACGGTAGACTTGCTAATAGGCTAGGTATATAGGTAAACAGGAAGTTAATAACGTAAGAGTATAAGTAATATAACTGGTAGAGTGGTTACCTAATAGATTAACTCTAATTGTATTCTAAGATTTACTATAAAAAAAGAACTATCTAGGTAGGGACTGTGCTCCTTTAAATACACAACTATACTCCTAAGAAAGTTCTTACTCCATCTACTCTGTCTACTTTATTTGCTCTATTATAGATCTTATAGATTATATAGATTATATAGATTATATAATATAACCTTAGTTACTATTCCTTATTATATAGTTCTACCAAATCTATCTTAGATTATGCCCTTATTAACTAACTAGCTTCCTCTAACTCTTCTTTAAGTAGTTATAGCATTATATTTAAAGTATCCGTAATACTATCTCCCTCCTCTTTATCTTTATCCTTAAAGATTCCTAATATCTCTAAGTTGTCTACTAGAGGTATAATATCCGTCTAATTAATTTAGTTAATATTGTTACTTATTATACCTAAGGCTCCTTCTTCTTCTTCTACAGTTTATTAGTCTTATACTGTTACTATAATACTATCTCTTAGTAAGATAATACTATCTCCATATTCTTGTTATTTAAAAAAGGGGTTAGTTTATATTACGTTAGCGCGTTCTTTATTTTAGCAACCCTCTTTTTACTTAGAGTGCACTAAAGCAAATATTTAATTATCTTATAACGTTTACTCAGTCTCTAATGCTAAATGTGCGCATTCTATTACTCTTAAAAACCGTTAAGTACCCTTATTAATTACTGCTAGGGTCCTAGATTTAATCTACCGCTATAAAACTTAATAATAAGCTCTTAGTGGCATTAGCTAAACTTTACTACTTCTATAACACTAAGTAAGAGGCTGCTATTGCTTAATAATGGGCTCTTAACTCTTGTCTAGCTGCGTCTACTTAGTTAATTTATCTTAAGAAGGTGTATAAGAAGGTTTGTTTTAAGGAGTAGAAGCTTATAGAATAAGGCCTTTAGGAACTTAGCAATAAAAGAACGGATTCTCTTTTAATAGAGAGGGAAATAACTCTAAATACGTTAATAGGTGCTCCTCTTAAGTCCCCCTTAGGTGGCTCGTTCTTTAGCAATCCTTCTTTATTAATACTGCCCAACCTATTTTCCTTTAATACTCCTATACCTTTCTTATAGCGTTTTTTAAGTTATTTAGTAGCTCCTAGGTAGTCTTATTATAGCCTGTCTACTTAACTTTATACTATATTTTATTATTAATATCCTTATAACTAATAATCTTTAAAACCTCCTATTTGTCTTCCTTTTGTCCTCTATATATATCTACCTTATAAACTAGTGGCTTAACATTCCTATATACTAGCTCTAGTATTACAACGTACTATATAGGGTAGATCTTTATTTTCTTTAGTAAGTCTAGTTTATATATAACTTTTAAGATCTTTGCTTTAACTATAAATAGTCCTAGTTTAATATAGTCCAACTTCTTACTTAGTTGTTAACTTTTAAAAAATCTATATAGTAACTATACTTTATCTCCCTCCTTAAGATCTAGTCCCTTAGATCTCTTAGTATTATAGTACCTTTTTATTCTTTCCTATACTAGTTTAGCTATTTCCTTAAAGTATATATAAAGATTTATTAAGTTCTCCATTCTTTCCTTAGCTATGCTACTTATTTTCTTTACTTATTATAGCAATAATAATATTCTTAGCTTATATCTATAGTTCGCCCTAAAAGGTAATATGCCTATCCCTTCCTATAGTATAGTATTATATATAAACTATATAACTGGTAATAATAATACCTAATTATTCTATACATAATTAATATAATGTCTTAAATACTATTCTAACATTTAGTTTAGTCTCTCCGTTTAACCATCTATTTATAGGTAATATGCTATTAATATTGCTACTTAAATCCCTTATTTGGCTAAGAATACCTCCTAGAATACTACTATAAATCTTAAATCTCTGTCTAATATAATCTCTATTAGTACTCTATGTCTTATAAACACTTCTTTAATATAGATTCTAGCTATACTCTCTACTGATATTTCTTTTATACACACTATAAAGTAGCCCTACTTAGTTAACTTGTCCACTATTACTAAGATTGCATTATAATCTTATCTAGTAATAGGATCTTTTAACTTTAGTAACTTTATAATAAAGCCCTATAATATAACCTCCTATAGTCTCTCTGGTGTTTTAATAGGTTATAGCCCTCTATATAGCTTATGTCTTATTAGTTTATTTCTCTAGTAATCTAGATACTCTTTTATAACTTATCTTGCTAGTCTCCAAATTCCTTAAATAATATATTCCTTTTATAGTCTTAACACTAAGCCTATAGCTCTGTTGTGTCCCTAAGTTATTCCTTTATAAAACTTACTAATAAACTCCTTTACGATTGCTTTTGGCACATATATAGCTTCTTAGTGCTTATACTGCTCTAAGTCTAGATCCTTACTTTACGCTTTTTAGATCTTTTATAACTATACACTTTCTGGCATCTTATAAACTTATCCTAGTTCTTCTATTATAGCTATTAACTTTAGATAATTATACCTAATTAATCTATCTTTGTCTTTTCTTAGTATAGCTCCTAACGGCTTTTCTTTATTTTACAATTCTGCCTTTCTACTAAGTATATCTACTCTTATGTTTTTAGTACCTTTAGCATACTAGATTTTAAAGTAATATTCTATAAGCATTTCCGCCCATCTAACTTATCTATAGTTAAGTTCTTTTGTAGTTAGGAACCCCACTAAGTTTTTATAATCCATTTTAACTATAAATAGTTTCTCTATACCTTATAAGAATGCTCTCTATTTCTTAAGTGCTATAACTATACCTAATAACTCCTTATTATAGATATTATAGTTTAACTCTAGTAGTTTTTTTTTAACTATAGTACGCTACTAGATGCTATCCGTCTAGATACTTCTATAGTAGGTATACTTCTAATACAAAGTCTAATATATTTGTTTCCACAACTATATTTAACTTTAGTTAGTAGATCTTAAGAATTAGATCTTGGGTAAACAACTCCTTAAGTTTTTAAAATAGTTTCTTTTATTTACTACCCTATATCTATAGTTCCTCTTTCTTTATAAGCCTTATAAACGGCTTAATATTCCTTAATTACTATACTATAAACCTCTTATAGTAGTTGCAAAACCCTAAAAACGATCTTAACTATATAACGTTCTCTAGTTCCTGCTAACTTACTATAGCTTCTATTTTCTTTGGGTTTATACTAATCTTGCCTAGTTTAATAATAAATCTAATAAAATTGGTCTTCCTAGTAAAGAACTTGCATTTCTTAATTACTACTAGTATCCTTTCTTCCTATAGTCTCTTTAAGACCCACTTAATATATTCTCTATGTTCTTCCTTACTTATTAAGTAGATAATAATATTATTAAGGTATACTATAACAAACTTATTAAAGTATTCTCCTAATATACTATTAATTCTTTTCTAAAATATTGCTAGTGTATTTATAAGCCTAAACTGTATTATTAATGGTTTATATAGTCCTTTCTTTAACCTAAAGGCTGCCTTCTATTTATTACCTTCCTTAATTCTAATCTAATAGTACGCCTATTTTAGATCTATCTTTATAAATATTTACGCGTTACCTATTCTATCTTAGATTTTACTAATTAAGGGTAAAGGATACCTATCCTTTCTAGTAATGCTGTTTAACTATTTATAATTAATGCACATCCTAAGTTTTCTATTTCTCTTTAGGATAAATAATACTGGATATCCCGCTAATAATTATAACGGTCTAATATATCCCTTTTATAAGTTTTTTTAGATAAACTCCTTAAGCGCTACTAACTCTGTTTTAGTAAGTTTATAAATTAGAAAGAACTTTAGACTTATTCCTAGTTCTAACTCTATCTTATAGTCCTATGCTATATATTCTAATAGCCTTTTACTTTCTAGGCTCTATAGCTTTTTGCTATACTTATAGTATCTTTTTAGTATATAACTTAAGCCTTACTTAGTCTCTTTATATATCGCTCCGACTTAGTACTATACTATCTTAGTTTGTTATTGTATTTTATATTATTATATATTCCTAATATTAACCTAACCTATAACCTAATTAATCCTTAGATTATATTCCTATAACTAAGGTATTCCTAATATTGCCTTATTCTTTCCTAATAGTAGGATATTAAAAGACATCTTAACTAGTCTTCCTTTAATGGTTAACTAAATTGGTCCTATTTTAAGATTAATAATGCCTCCTCTATAGGCTATTAGATCTCCTAAAATTGTTATTAATAGGTATAGGTGTTCTTTCTACCTATATAGTAACCCTATCCTTTTAACTGCTGCTAGTAATATATAGTTCCTAGTTGCTCTACTATCCACTAATGCCTTAAACTTTTAATCTTGCCACCTAACTTGTAGATTTAGGTATTAACTTATAACTCCTTTAAGGGTCTAAGGCTCTACTACTAGCTCCCTCTAGTTCTATAGGCCTCTGCTTTTTCTAACTATTAACTATTTAATCTTAACTATACTTAGTCCTTCTGTAGCCAATACTTAGTTTACTTTTTTTCTTTAACATGCCATAGATATATATTCTTTAGGCACTCCTACTACTATTATCTATTTAGGTATTCTTCTATAAGGAACCTTTCTAGTTAAAGTATTAAGTTATCTAACTCCTAAACTTCTATAGGGTGCTAACTATGTATATACTTAGCGTCTTTATATTGCTTTTTGTCCGTTATCTAATATATTTTTATTAAATACTTGTAATGTTTATCCTTAGGTGTCCTATATATATTGTATATATTATCCATATACGCTATCTATGCTAATATATAATGCGCTAGGTGCTTTAGGTTAACTCTTGGCTTATTTTTACTTTTAAATTTAAACCTTTCCCGCGTTAATCTAATTGTTGCTATGTTATTTACTAGTACTAATACCTATATTATTTCTCTCTAGTCTATAGTCTGTTCCTCTAGATTCTTTAATATTATAATTAACGCCCCTTTTATATAGCTTATCTATTTCTTAGATAGTGCTTAATTTGATATAACTTTTTTATCTAGCCATATACAGAAATCTTCCCATTTATTATTTCCTCTTTACTTATACTACTTTTGGTATAGCTTAGTAAGTATATACAATCTATTTATAAGGAAGTATCTCTTTATTACTGCATTGTTATAACCTTTAGTATATTATTTTGCAAATCTAGTTAGAATCCCTAAATCCTTTTCTTGTTCTAGTTCATCTAACTACTTAGCTCTTAGTATTTCTACCCTTGGCCTATTTATAACTTTCCATATAGGTGCTCTGTCCCTTATATATCCTAGTATAGCTAATCTCTAGTCTAGCTTCTATTCTTGCTATATAATAATTTATTACCTAAACCTATCTATACTTTTTTTTATTTTTGTCTTTGAAAAGGATCTTTGAAGTCGTCTTACTTCTTAACTATTATATTAACTTTTTAACCTTTAGGCTAAATACTGCGTTTACCTGAAATTACTATAGACCTTATTTATTCTTTAAAATCTTGGCTCCCTAGGAATTGTTATTCCGTACTTATTTATTTATTTTTAAACTAAGCTATTGCCCTTTCCCATTGGTTCTTATCTGTTATGGGTTCTTAGGTATATCTTATCTCACTTTAAGAATCTTAAGCGTCTTTTATCTCTTCTTAAGAATTTTAAGCCCTTAGCCTTTTACCTTTATTAAGTGGTGTCACAGTACGTGCAGAGGGTCAACGAGGTAACTGTGACTGTGTATCATTGACAAACGATGTCGTGTAAGGATCTATGTACAGGAGACGAGGCAGGTATATATACGTGTTGCTCAGGGGTCAGGTCCGTGCTTATGCATACGCGTAGCCATAACAACGCGTCAGGTCAGTGCCGTGACAAGTGGTAAGCTAGCACTAGTAGCTGTCTACTTGCTTAATCGTCTTTAAATATTGCTCTTTCCGTCTTATAAAGTAATAGATACTATATCCAACGGTGTTATAATACCCGTTACTAAACCGCGCTCTATAGTGGTCTTAGTCTCTACTTCTATTACGTTATTAAGGTTTAAGTGCCCCTAGTTAGCCTCTTTTTTTTCCTTATTACTATTAATTAATAAGTACTCTAACTCTATTATTATAGTTACTAATTATTATCTATATATTACTATAATATCTTAATCTAGCTTATAGAGTTAATTGCTTTCTTTATCTAACTTTTTAGTCCCTTTATATCACGGAGCGAGTACGAGTGACGATAATATGTAGCAAAGTAGATATTATTAAGCTATGTACATAAACTGTGTAATAAAGTCAAGACGTTGCGTAAGGAAAGAAGGTAAGAGGGTATAAGAAGGGGTATATACTGTTTACTTATTGCCAGGTCAACAAGTGCACAGGGCAGAAGTTACGGATATTTTAGATATTGCGGATATTGCAGATATCTCGGATATTGCGGATATTGCGGATACTGCAGTATTGTAATCGGTCTTTGGTTGCTAAGTTGGTGGAAACGGGTGGTTGTGTACAAGGTATTATAGGGTGGTCCTATAACAGTACCTCCCCTTTAAACTCAAGCTCCTATAAGACGTGGTTGTGGTAGTTCTAGGTGGAGTTTATAGAAGTCTTCTGCGGCTTATATAAGTCCTATAGAGTTAACAGGTTTCTATAAGGGCTTAATATAGCCTCTCTATTTTATAAGATATATTTATTAGCGTTTCTGTTTATTGTACTTAATATTGTTAATTCTTTTAATAAAGTACTTATCCTTACCATCCACTTTAACTAGTGGGGGAGGGTCCTAGATCTATCTAGGTAAGGCGTCTAATATAGGGGTAGTAGGGCGGAGGACTAACGTGTGGAATATAGGGTGGATTTTAACAGTATTAGGAAGCTTTAGTTGGTAGGCGTAAGAGGAAATAACCTTCTTAATTTTATAAGGGCCAGCGTTCTTCCAATCAAGTTTCTTAGTGGGTTGCTTTGTTTTTAGATTTCTTATATCTAGCCAGATAAAGTCACTAATTTAATAGGCTGGTACTGGGGTTTGTTTCTTATTTGCTACGGCTTTATAGATAGATTGGGCCTATGTTATTTTATTAATAAGGAACTGTTATAGTTCCTCCATCTTTTCTATAAATTCGTTTGCTTTTGTAACTTATAAGGCATAATAAGCGGGGTAAGAAACATTACTAAAAGGTTTAAAACCTATTTATAGATATTAGCTATAGTTGGCCAGGAATAGGGTGACCTTTATAGTTTCTAAGATAGAGTTATTTATAGTAAACTTGGCAAATGCAAGCCAGTTAATCTAGTTATCTTATAAATATAACGTGTATATCCGAATATACTATTCTATAATAGCATTTATACATTCCGTTTAACCGTCCGTTTCTAGGTAATATGCTGTAGACAATAGTGCTTTAATATAGAGTTAGGTAGTTAGTTTTTTCTAAAATATAAAGACAAACTGGCTGCCTTTATTGGAGATAATTATTTTAGGAAGTCTATGGAGTTTCTACACGTAATCTAGGAATAGTCAAGCAATAGTAGGTATTAATATATTAGGGTAGGTGATTAGGTGTCTTATTTTAGACAGTTAGTCTATAACTACTATAATATTCTCACAACCTTTATTTTTAGGGAGTTTAACAACAAAGTTAATTAAGATATCTTTCTATCTTTAGTTTAGGACAGGTAGTGGCTTTAGGAGGCCATTATATGTTTCACGTAAGGCTTTAGCTTGTTAGCAGGTATAGCAACTAGTGACGTATCTTTGTGTTATATTATATATATTTGGCCAGTAGTACTTCTATTGGAGTAGTTCTAGGGTCTTTCCTCGGCCTAGGTGACCGGCTACTAGTAGGTTGTATACGTGTTTAAGGAGCTTAAGCTTAAGTTTGTTATAATTAGGTATAACTAGACGGTTTTAGTAGTATAGAAGGTTTCTATGAGCTTCGCACTTGCTTAGGGAGATCCTTTTTAAACATCTAATGCCATTCTATATTAGTTTAAGCGTCTCTTAGATAAACTTATTGTTTAGATATTTATTAACTATAATTTGTTTAATTAATTAATTAGTTATTTCAAGGATATATACTATAAGGTCTTTAGCAGGAGGATTAAACAGTTTAGGGCGAAGTAGGGTTTAATTACGGTAAGCACGCGCTTCTTCCCATACTGGCATATCTTATAAGTATTAGGTTAGGGTATTAGGCTTCTAGTCTTAGATACCTAGGTAGTATATAATAGAGAACCAGAAATGGGACAGGTATTCTAACTAGCGGGCCTAACAGTGGCTTAGCTATTTTGTGGTTGTAAAGTACTGTAAGTTCTTATAGTCGCTAAGAACCTTAATTAGAAATCCGGCGCCTTCTAACTTAGGTTGCTGTTATTTAAAGTATCTAATAATAGCCAGTAGTTCCTTGTTATAGATCTTATAATTATATTTAGCTAGGCTTAGTTATTTTAAGAAGTATGCTATAGGGTGCAATACTCCCTCCTTATTATATTAAGATAGAATGCCTCTAGTAGCGTAGTTAGACGAGTTAGCTTCTATAACACTTATTTAGTCTAGGTTAAAATATTAGAGTATAGGTGCGGTAGTAAATATAACCTTTAGATACGTAAAGGCTTTCTTATATTTCTTATTAAAGATAAAGGCTTTATCTTTTTAGGTTAAAGTAATAAGGGGTAAAACTAGGGCGGAGAAGTTATTAATAAACTATTAGTAGAAGTTAGCAAATCCTATAAAGGCCCTTACGTCCTTAACATTCTTTAGTTTTTACCAGTTTATAATTACTTTAATCTTCTTTAGGTCCATTTATATGCCGTCTATAAAAATAATAAATCTAAGGTACAAGACTTCCGTTTTATGAAACTCGCATTTATCTATATCTAATTATAGGCTAGCTCCGCGCAAGGTTTCTAGAATAAGGTTAACATATTTCTAATATTTAGCTAGGCTATTACTATATACTAAAATATCGTTAATATAAGCAGTATAGAAGATATCTAGATAAGGGCGTAGGGTGTTATTTACAAAGTGTTAAAATTAACTTGGGGCGTTTATAAGGCTAAATAGTGTTACTAAGTACTTAAATAATCCATATTAGGTACGGAATGTAGTAAGCCATTTATCTCCTTTTATAATGCAGAGGCGGTTAAATGCGTAGATAAGATTAAGTTTTGTATAGTAATAAGCCTTACTTAATTGGTTTAGTGTTTCTTAAATTAATAGGAGTGGGTATTAGTTCTTAATAGTAATAGCGTTAAGAGCTTAGTAGTCTATATAGAAGCGTAGACCACTACTGGTTGTAGTGGAGGTCGTCTGCTCTGTAGCAGACTGGTTGTAGTGGAATCGTTGGTTGCGGTGGCGACGCGTAGTGGTGACGCGTCCTTAGGGGGTATATAACTAGCGGCGCCCCTGCGACGACGGCGGAGGAGCAAAGGGAGGCGACGGCAGAGACGAAAGGGAGGCGACGGCTTTAAGACATTCTATATAGGGGTCTAAATCCAGGCTGCTTTCCTTCTTTAAGTTTAATCTTATAGTTATACAGTTAGTACTCTGCCAACTTATTAGCTTCCTTTTATAAGAATATATCTAGGTTTTTATAGTAATATACTGGTACTTTTGTGGCAGGGTTAGTGTGCTTCTTTAGTGCTAAGGCTTTCTTAATATTAGCTATTATAACGGCGTAGATTATATATTTAGGTTTCCTAGTAAGTTACGCCAGCGGGGTAGCTCTAATTATTTAAATGTTAAGGGTATTAGGTAAGCTCTTATTATCTATAGTTTCTTATATGGTTTCTTATTCAATTTTAGGTTTAGTATTAGGTATAGAGCTGGTATTAGGTATAGAATTGGTATTAGATTTAGGTTTAGGTTCTTTAAGTATCCTTTTTATAGTATAATACTAGTTCTTCTGGTATACTTGTATAATATATTTAAGCCTTTACTTAGTCCGGGGCGGTATAGTGCTTGGGATTAATTTTTTAGGGTTTAGCGGATATTTTGGATCCTTAATAGACGCCAGCGGATGTTCTGGATCTTTGGCGGATATTAGCGGATATCTTATCTTAGTGGAATCTAGTAGATTCCTTAAATGCAGGGCAGACATTAATAGAAATCTTAGGCTTTAATTTAGGTTTAGAGTGGTAAGTTATAGAGCATTCCTGCTTATAACAAAAGGCAGTAAATAGAAGCTTAAGGTTATCCTAATTAATAACCACCTTATATAGCTTTATCCAAGGTTATCTAAGGATTACTAGGTAGCCTAAGGTAGTAATAAAAAGCTTAATCTATTCTTTATAGTTTAAGTATTAAAGTCTTAGGGCTACTATATAGGTAATACGCCCTAAAACAGTATATTTGCTATTAAATCCAAATACATTAATATGCCGGTTAAGGGGGGTTAGGGTAAAACCATTATCTTATATAAAAATCTAGTTAATAAATCCTATGCCGCTAACTCCTGTGTTAATTAGGACCTAAGTATTAGCCTATTAATCTTTCTGCCAAAGATAGCAGTTAATGGTTATGCTACAGTTCTAAGAGTTAGAGTTTGTAACATCTAATATATTTAACAAGATCCTATAGCAGAGCCGTTTTGGAGAGTGACTTAACTCCAGGACCTTCCTTTTAGAGGCGATTAGGATGGGGTTCCTAAGGGTAATTATATGCCATAGCTTTGTCCTTATAAATAGTGTTTACTAGATATAGGGCTAGAACTAGATAAAGATTAGGAATAGTAACTAGAAAATCGGTGCGGTAAATGGCTACTAGTATTAGCCATTTGTAAATCATTTTAGGATATAGGTATAGGGACAGAATAGTATTTTAAGATATAAGCCTTACTTCCGCATTTAAAGCAAAGGCTTAGTTTAATGTGTTATTCTTATTTAGAGGACCTTAGTAGGGTATACTCTAGGGTCCCAGAGTTAATGTCTATAGCGTTAGGGTGCTTATACTAAGAGGATGACTTAATAGGGGTTTATAGGGCTATTATATTATATTAAGGAGCGGACTTTGGCGTTAGACATAGTATATTATTATACCATTTATTAATAACGTTTGCGTAGGCATTAAGGGCTCCCAGTAGGTCTGCACCTATTAGGGAGGTTTTTAGTTTAGGGCTTAAGGATTTAATAAGGCTATTAATTAGTGCAGAGTTATTCTAGCCTATTTCCTTTATATAGCGGTTAAATTTGGAGAAGTATACTAGGAAACTTTTCTTTTCTTAAGTTATATAGTTTATCTTCCTTTAAGCGATAGCTTAGCGGTTTAGGTTACTATATATAGCTTTAAGAAGTACAACTAGGCTTTATACTAAGTTCGGCTAAAGAGGTTTAATAAGGTCAGCTATGTCTCCTCCTAGTTAACTTAGGGCGTAGTAGAGTTAGTTAGCTTTAGTTAGGTAACAGTTAGTATTACTAGTTAGCTTATTCTTAAGCTGGCTTAGAAATAATTAGAGCTCTTATTATTTACTAGTAAATACTAGAGGGTCTAGTAGTTTTTTAAATTATTGTAGTGCAGTAGACGGATTTACGGGATAAATATCCGTAGCTGGCTTAGGGTTTGTACCTAATAAGCCAGGTCTAGATTTAGTCATTTTTATCTTGTCTGTGAGTGGCGTGTTAGCAGCCTCTTAGGCTAGTATTTGGTCTTGGGACCCTAACGCGAGTGCCTTAAGGGTGCGGACTTCTTCTTAAAGTACTTTAATTAATTCCTAGTGCCGTACTTCTTATTCGGCTTGTTATTCGGCTATAGCGGCCTAGTTCTATAGAAGGGCGTCTATAAAAGACTTCTGCATATTTACTAACTGTTCTTAGAGTGCGGACATAATATCAGCGGCCGTTATAGGGGCTTTAAGGTCGTTCTGTATTTTAGATAGGGCGGGGCGGGGTAAAGTATAGGTTTTTTTTTAACGCAATATAGTATCACAGAGCGAGTATAAGTGACGATAATATGTAGCAAAGTATATATTATTAAGCTACGTATATAAACTGTGTAATAAAGTTAAGACATTGCGTAAGGAAAGAAGGTAAGAGGGTACAAGAAGGGGTATATACTGTTTACTTATTACCAGGTCAACAAGTGCATAGGGCAGAAGTTACGGATATTTTAGATATTGCGGATATTGCAGATATCTCGGATATTGCGGATATTGCGAGCGGATATCATAAATATTGCGGATATTGCGGATACTGCAGTATCGTAATCAGTCTTTGGTTACTAAGTCGGTGGAAACAGGTAGTCGTGTGCAAGGTATTACGGGGTGATCCCATAACACTTTAAGTCCTCTTAACTCTAGCTCTTATAGCTAATAGCTTACGCTATACTTAGCGTCCTTATAAATTTAGCATGCGTTATTATAATAAAACGCAAAGTATTTAACTGTATACTTTATTATACCGCGTAACCTTCTTATTACTAGTCCTAGTTCTCCTTACTTAGTTCCTTTTACTATATAGTTACCCTAACCACCTCTATAGTCTTTAGCATAGTAAGCTTATTTTCTATAATTTATATAAGCTCCTAATTTAAATTAATCTTCTTGTTATAAAGTCCGCCTAAATGTCTTTTATTAATAAGATCCCTAGTTTAGCCTTTGCTTTTTAGTTCTATAATTACTTAATCCTTAACTTCTAGGTTTCTATAGTTTTTTATTCTACTTCTTAGATTCTTTAGTACTGCTTAAGTCTATTAGCTCTGGCCTACCGTTCTATAGTTTATAACTCTACATCTATTAATATATGCTTTGCGCCTTATATAACTATAGAACTCTATCTTGCCCTTTTTTAGCTTATTCCCTTTAATAAATCCTATTATTAATCTTTATTAACTAGTTTATTAAGTCTCTTAGACTTTCCGCATCTTCTATTAGGATAATCGCGTTCTAGACTTTAGCCTTAAGTCCTTATTTATACTATACCATAAGCGCCTTATTATTCCACTTAACCTGCGTTACAAGTGTTTAAAACTATGTTATATACTTAATTACTAAAGTGCGCTATACCAAGTTCTGAAGTTTTCTTTCCGCTATAGTTGTCGCCTCTAGGTCTCTAAATATCTATATTAACCTTTCTGCAAACCCGTTCTAACTAGTAAACATATACCGTACTTCCTAATTAGTAGTTGTTATTCTATTAACCTGGATTTTAGTAAGGTAAGGTTTAAACCACTTAAGTGCTCTTCCAGTTAAGAATAGTCCTATATACGCCACTTGGTCTACTATTATTGCTAACTTAGCTCCCTTCTATATAACCTTAAAGTGCATTTGCATAAGAAACCCTTTAAGCTTTAACTTCTCTCTTAAGAATCGTTTAATTAAAGGTAGCTTAACCTTAGCTACTCTAATTCTATTAATTCTTTCTTTAAGTATTTAATTGTTGTCTGTTAATTGGTTAACTATTTCCTATAACTAACCTACTATAACTAGCTGCGAATCTATATCCCCTATACTAGTATCTCCTCCTAACCCTAAGGTTATAGCTGCTATGGATAGCATTATAACTAGTACTTTTAGTAGCATGTTGTTTAACTTTATTAATACTACAACCTTAGTAGTAAATATATAATAAAGCCTTGTGGGAAATGCTACGGTAGACTTACTAATAGGCTAGGTATATAGGTAAATAGGAAGTTAATAACGTAAGAGTATAAGTAATATAACTGGTATAGTGGTCGCCTAATAGATTAACTCTAATTATATTCTAAGATTTACTATAAAGAAAGAACTATCTAGGTAGGGACTGTGGTCCTTTAAATACACAACTATACTCTTAAGAAAGTCCTTACTCCATCTGCTCTATCTACTCTATTTACTCTATTATAGATCTTATAAATTATATAGATTACACAGATTACATCACGTGACCTTAGTTACCATTTTTATTATATAGTTCTACCAGATCTATCCTAGATCGTGCCCTTATTAACTAACTAGCTTCCTCTAACTCTTCTCTAAGTAGTTATAGCATCGTACTTAAAGCGTCCGTAATAACTATAGGTAGAAAATAAGGAGCTGCGGCAATATACTAATAAGAGGTAGGTAAGGAAGAAGCGGAAGCAAACAGTACTCTTTAAGAAGTTAGTTCTTATACTAGCAGCAGCTTAGAAACTTACTATTAGTAGGGAAGCTGCTATAAGGGCTAAAGAAGAAGCTAAGATAGCTAAAGACGAGCTATAAAAAAAGCGCTAAATAGCAATTGCGCTTAAAAGAAAATAGGTAGAAGCTAGGAAGGAAGCTTAGAGGATTACCGCTAATGTAAAGAAGCTATTTACGCTTTATAATAGAGAGGCAGGGGACGCGGTAAAGGTGGTAAAAAAGGCAAAGAAGGCCTTTAACGCTACCACTAAGATTACTTACTAGAAGAACACTAAAAAGACCTAATTAGCAGCTACTAAAGCGGCTAATTAATAGCAGTTACATTAATTAACGGCTAAGACGCTCTAGAAGCAGACAGAAGAGTCTTTTTCTATATAGGCCGCAGCTTAAGTCATTGTTAAGCAACTTTAGGATGCAGCCAAGAAGACGTTAGATCTATTAGATCTACCAGATAACCTCTAGGAGGACGATAATATAACCAACGATAAGTCTTTAGATAAGGAGGCTGAGCTAATTAATAGTAATTGGGGCCAAATTCACCAGCCAATTAAGCCCTAAAATACCAGAAACTGACTTTAGATAGACTTATAAATATATATTTATTGCTTCAAGACTCCTTACTAACGATGCAATAATTTATAATGGTTTTTGCTAGTTATTTACCACCAAATCAGCATTTTGGCGAATTTTGGTGTTTAAATCGTGTAAAACTTAGGGCTCGTGCAAAACCCCGGGTGCTACGTTAACCCCCTTTATAGTAGACAACTGCTATATTCTCTTATTTAACCCTATATAATCCTTATAGATATAATATAGAATTTAATATCCCTTGACTCCTAATTAAAAGCATTGACGACCTTATATTGACAAATAAATAAATGTGAATAAGTAAATATACGGCCTCTTCTAACCCCTAGGGCGATCGCCCGCAGAGTATATAGTTACTTACCATTAACTACTAAATACCTAGCAGCCTGGATTGCGACCTACGGTTTTCCTTATCTCTTTTTAATAGAGTAGTGACCCTTAGAAAGGGCCTAGCTAGGGCCTAGGCGTAAAAGATACCTAAAGTATATAACATATCCCACTGTTAGTATTGCGGTAGCTAGAACGGATAAATCCCCCTTACGCCTTTAATAGCTCTGGGGGGGGGGGGGGGGAAGGTAAGGTATATATAGCAATAGTTAACAAGAGATAGCATATAGGAGATGGTTAAGATATAGGAGAAATAATAAGTACACGGCGATTAATTGGCAAGGCCTAGCTAGGACGTAGTAAACCCTAGCTTTAGATAAGCTAGAGAAAAAAGCAGTAGTTTCTAAGGAGTTTGAATATCTAAGGAGGATAGGACGTAGCTGTAGGCCCGCAGGGCCGCTATTACGGATAGATATGGCAAATTAGGGTTTTTAATCCTACTGAGGTGGCTTATAGGGTTTTTCCTCCTCTAACCTAACTATAGGGGTTTTCTTCTTGTAAATATATAAGTTTTCCCCCCTATAATAGAGTAGTGTGTATAGGCCAGTAGGATCCGTATTAGACGTTAATTAAAGAGTTATTATTAATTAAGTAGATATATATCTTATAGGCAATTTAATGGTTAGTTAAAGCTTAGAAGGAAGTTACACTACAGATAATTAAGAATTACTTTATTAAATCTATGTTATTTAGCTCTTATATAGGCCTATAGCCTTACCCTTAAAATTATCTAGATCCTTCTATAGTTAATAAGATATAGTAAATAGCAAAACAGCTGCTTATAGTATAAAGAATTCGCGCCGTAATAAATATTTGGGATTTTATTAAGTTACCGGGTAAGGAAGTAGAAGATTTATTAGAGGATCTTATTAAGCACGTAGCAGAGCTCTATATAGGGCCCGATTATAATGCGGAAATAGATAAGAAAGCTATTAAGCAACCTTAAATTAAGCTTAATAAGGCGCTTATGGCCTTATAAAAGCTTTATCTTTATAAGGAGTAGTAAAGCAATTCTAATAGAGACGTAATTACGACTCTATTAAGGCACGAGCGTTAAATTTAAGGCTGACGACCTTAAAACACCAAACAACAATCAATTGCGATGTATTTTAGTATAGCCGATCGCTCAGTTACGGCTTTATACGCGTAGATACATAATATTATTACCTAATTTTGATTTTGGGTGCATTTTATATACAAGTATGTCATACAACGATACCCTTGGTATTACGATACGCTTGGCCGAATAAACGGTATCGTATTAAAGAGATTTTACTGTAGTAGCCATAGGACTCGAGAAATTCCCTCAGCATCTCCAGGTCCAGCTGACAAGAAGCATGCTTAAACATAATATCTGTACTTTTGATCTCGCTTTCCCGGATGACCCTGGCGATTGAGTGGGCATCCAGAAACTCTGTCATTGTTCTTTCGACCACTGTTGTAGACTGCTCAACGGTGAAGTAGTTCAATTAGCCTCTGATCATCAGGCTTGCAAATCAATCAATTCGATTCGATTGACGCCTCGAATTGATTGAATTGGAAGCTTTGTAAGCAGAGGGCTTAGTTAATTAAATTAATTAAATCAATATTTCAACGGTTGCAATTAAATTTAACCAGTATAGTAGTTAGTAATTATCACTAGTCTTGGCATAGTGCTGATGCCGAAGGGCCATCTAGCGATGCCCATATCGTTTTCTACCATCGTTCCTTTCGCGCCTGCCCTCAATATAGGCCTATCGCGGGTCTTAGTATAGTATTAAGTTACCTTCCTTCTACGGGCGCTTTAACTGCCTATCTACCATATTAATTATGCCTTTCTTGTCCCACGATTCTACCGCCATTAAAGCTCCAATTATATTAGGTTATAGCTATGGCACACGGCTCTAGTATCTGGGCCATTGGAGAAACCGAGAAGGGCCCCCCTAAATCGCTCCTTAAGCCACTCTGGAAAGTCCAAGCAGCCTGCCCCCGGAGAATAACGGGCGGGTATAAGCGAACGGATACAGCACTGCTCGAGAAAGAAACGAATATTCCCCCCCCTACAGATATATATCCGGGCTACCGTAATATAGAGGGCGCTTAAGGAGCGCAACTATAACGTTATAAAGTACACCAAGATATGCCCAAGTAGGCTATAGAAAGGCCCTACGGCCCCCTAAGGAAGGACTCCCTAGCAACTCTAAAGTAGGGAAGAAGCACTAGTAAAGCAGGTAGAAAAAGTAGAAGAGGAATAGCGCCGTACTAAAGCCTGGGCCCGTGTATAGAAGTAAAGGAGATATATAAGAGGCTAATAAGAACGAGAATAAGGATAAGAAAAAGAAAGGAACTAAAGTAGAGCGCGAAAGAATACTGGAAAGGTATCTACTATAATATAATAATAGATAGATTAACGCTAGAGAGTTATATAGAAGATATAGGCGAGAAGAAAGAAAGTGTTAAAATACAACACCTGTAATACCTTTAAGATCGCTCGAACTATGAGAGCTCCCGCTGAGTAGAGTTATCAATGCAATTCGTAGAGCCAGCCGTAGAGCCAGACGGGCGACCGCGACGACGTTTTACAATTTCAGGCTCTTGAATAAGAAGGTAAGGCAAATGCGAGGTGTTGATTCAGGTATGGGCGCGGTGTAAACAAGTCAAACACACGTGATATTCTAACTTGAAGTGGAAGGATTTAAACTTATTTAGGTAGGGGGCGTACACATATCATTTAAGGGGTGTATGGCTAGCTGTGGCCTTTATTTATTCTGGAGTTAAAAGGGAGGGCTTGCAACAAAAAATAACTCGATATTGACGCTATTTTGGCGTGCATAGCCACGATCTAGTCCTAATTAAGGAGTCACATCTGAGGATCGTCGGACACCATATTGCCAAGATTAATATCGTGTCTGATAGCCGCTTGTAGTTAGATCTTGATGAGTAAGGCTCTTAATTTAACATCGGTAACTTTAAAGCTTTTGAAGCTCTCACACCCCAACGACCACTACCTGCTTATATACACTACTTACCCCATCCAAAGCCTTGTATGATTGCGCGCACGAAGTCCTTGCCCTTAAATTACATCTACGAAGCCATTTAAGCCTAGATTACAATCGCGTCGCCCTAAAATCCTATCACATCTCTATAAGGAGCGAAATCGGAGGACAGCAACAAGGAGAAAAAGGAGGTGGTAGGCGTCGCGATATACCCGCCTTAGCACGACCTCTCAAGGCTCCTTCTATCGTGATGATATTTGTTGGCTATATTGCTGATGGCTTTAGTAATGTGATAGAGGCTTCGCGGAAGTCGGAAGGCTTCGTACTTAGTAATTGTAAAAAGGTAGAGCTAAAGGCCAGGTATCGCGATTACATTAAGAGGAGATTTAGGAGGCGGTAGTTACGTATATATAAGTCGAATATACCCTCTATTTTATTCCTTATTAATATGCCTTCTTCTTAGATTCCTTATAAGCCTCTTATATACCCTGATTAGCAACTTCCTACTCAGTTGTTTACTTTAATTAATATAATCCTTGCATATAACCCAGATCTTAAAGCCCCTGGGTTACCTACAGAAGTCGCAACTTCTCCACCAATTGACGAGCCAACGCATACGCCCGCGCATATGCCTACCCCTGCGCACTTCTTTATTAATCTTACTGAGAAGGACTCTTTAATTGGCAGCCTATACAGTAAATATTAGTCTCCTCCGCCAGAGACTTTAGGGGAGAGCTTATTTAAAGGCGGCAGCGTTAAGCATATTAATTTAAGTACTAAAAAGGAAGAGATCGCAATTTCCTTAGGCGATTACTCTATACCAAAATCTCCCTTACCAAATCCTCCCCCTACTAAACGGGTGTATATCAACCTTATAATTAACAACTTGGAAGCTACTACCTATTTTTAACACCTCTTCTTCCGGGCTAGCTGATAGGTGTTTAATTGGATCCTAGGGCAGATAAATTACGATATTCTTCTTCTTATTAATAGGATCTTACAAGTTAACTTCCTTGCCCAGTTCCCTACCTTCCCCTTTATCCTTCGCAGAAGTAGTAGTAAGCCAGAAAGTACGCCTCCTCAAAGTTATCTAAGCTCAGAAAACAACTCTGAGTCAGCATATACTAATTCAGAAAGTTCTAACTATAAGGTAGGAGAGAACAATTGCAAGGAGAATCCTAACTTTACCTTTACTGGATCTATCAATCTTTTCTTTAAGCCACTAGTTACCCAATCCTCCCCTAGATCACCTCTACGACTTATTCCTTCTATAGATACTATTTTTAATACACCTGTAAGCTATATAACCTTTGCCAAAGCTCCTATTATACCTATAGCAGGCCCTAGTATACCTATAATTAAGCAACACCTCTCAGCGGAGTTCTTTTTACCACCCCCTAAGAGAGTAAATCAGTTAACATTGTAAGCGACACTATAACAGACCCTACAGCTATTAATATAGACGCATACCCCTACCAAAATCGATAGTCTATAGCGCTCTCATGGTCGCAATCAAGGACTTTAACAATGGCACCTCCTTCTTTACCCCCCCTAGGTGCAGGAAGCTAAAATACTCAAGGCTCTCAAGCAAGCTTTAACTCGGAGGCAGGAGCTCGAGCTTCTATTGCACCTAGGGGTAAGCCTTTAAGTAAGCAGGAAAAGGTTATTCTTATCTAAATTTGCATCTCGCGATCAGATTAATATAGCGAAGGCCAAACAAAGTTCTTTACCATAGTAGTTGGCCAATTGTCTGCCTAAATAGGTCGCAGTTACTCTTACCAATCTACCACGTTAAATATAAAGGCTATAGAGGCTACCCAACACGCCTAGCTTTACAAAGCAGGATTAGGAACCAAAATACGGAGTAATAATTAGGCAATTACAATGGATTAGTGGATTGCAATCGTTAATAGCTATAATAAGAGAGCTGCCGCATATCAAGCCACTACAAATGCGCTAAAGAAGAAGCACTCCCTCTCTGTCGCCCAACACAATCTACTTCGCCAGAGCTTTAGTAGGAAGCAAGTAGCAGATATAGGCCTTACTAAGAGTCTTCCTAAATTACAAGAGTGGCCGGTAAACTCCCTTTATACAGTAAGTAAGCCTGTACCTATACGCAAAAAGCCTCAGCGCTAGAGGCGCGGTAGATTTAAAGATGCAGAGGCAATTGCGAGTATTAAGGCTAGTAAGGCATTCTCTACCTATATAGCCTCCCTCTCAGGACCTAGCGGCAGTGATAGTAGTAGGGGCAGAGAGAGCTCAGAGCCTCTGCAGAAAAGGCTAAAAATAATAGAGGAACGCCAGGATCAACTACTTAGCATAATAGAGGAGTTACTTAAGCAAGTAAGGAAGGCTCCTATCTCTCCTATACACTCATCTCTACCGCTAATGCAAGATCTACCTCTGCAGAGTATTAAACGGAGTCCTTTTACTGCCTCTTTTGCTACCGCGAGTTCAGGGCTTTAAGAGTATTGGTATTGAACTCTATAGGTTAAATTTGGACTGTATGCGACCGTAGCATTAGTAACTTTTTAGGAAGTATTATAGTGGAGGCATTTAATAGATTGTGGCTCAGGGACTTGCTTTTTAATTCTTTCTACTCCTTATAGTAAAAGCTTTAATTCTAGTAGTTATTTCATACAAAAGATAGTTACTTATATATTTAAGTTAAATTAAGAGACAAGAGCTCCCCCTATATACATTTTTACAAGCAATTATAGTCGTATGCGACTATAGAGTTGATTTTTACCTATCGCAAAAATCTAATTAACGTCAAATATTAACCAAAAGCAATCTATAATTTATGCTACCTTTAAAATATATATATTAGGTATATATTAAGCAGCTCTAACAGTTAGAATAAGAAAAAATAGATATAGTAGAAAAAAAGGATAAATATTAAGAAAATCTAATTCTTATCAGGCAGCTTAAGATACTCCTTAATCGTCAGTAGAGCAATCTAATACTGACTATTCACTACTATATATTTCCTCATACATGTATAGCAATTGGTAAGTAAAATTGCAACCTTAAATAGAGCTGCAATAGGCTAGAGGCCTTGCTTTAAGCTAGCTTTATAGGCGTTTAACAACTAGAGATTATAGGTTAACCCAAATAGGTACTCTACCGACATTTATATATAAGAGAGTTGCTTATTTATATATTGCTAATTACCAGCAATTAAAGAGCCACCTGAGTAAGGCCCAAAGGTATAAGTAAGTAATTTATAGGCTTAATCTCTATATAAAAAATAAGGATGTCGGCCCTTAAAGATCTAGAAAACTATATATTAGTTTTAATAAAATACGCAGCATTACGCATGTAGATATTTTATTAATTTTACACTAAAAATCAACTACTTACCCATATGCGCGATGCCGCGCATTATATATAATCTTTTAATATAATTTTGGCCAGAACTTACCTCATTAAGTCTTCCTTCTACGCCTAAGTCGGTAACTATAAGGAAATTGTTAACCTTACCCTTAAATGGCCCGTGTAAGGCCACGCATATACCATTAGCGGCTACAATAGCCTGGTACTTAAAGCCGTGTTAGTACTTATAGCCAGAGTAGAACGTTTGCTGATTTTAATTGGGTCTACAGAAGCCTTAAAACGTTCCGTTAAGGAAGCCCCAAATTACTTCCTCCCCTGCCGTATAAGGTGCAAGCGCTTAAGCGTATTATTAAATACATTCGTGAGTAAGCATATAGTGCCATTAAATATTGCTGCGGAAGCGCTCTACTAGGAAGGCAATTGTATTATTAAAAACAATAGAGATCCAAGTACGCGATCGCCCAAATTCTTCCTCCATAGTACATAGGCGTGTAGGAAAGGTAAGGCAGTAGAGGACTACGCAGAGGGCAGTAACGGGATTAACGCGGTAGCGGGCGCGGTAAACAATAAGGTAGAGGCCTAGAAGCTCTACAAGCTACCTAATCTTGTATTTTAAGAACCTATATAGGCAGTAAGTAGGTGGCTTCAGCGTGGTTTAAAATCAGCCAATCGGAGGAAATAAAATTATCGGCATTGACCAGGATTTTATTTTTTAGCGAATAAAATAAAATATAGGCTAAAAATAAACCCCTAATTTCAGAAATTTAATTTCCAAGCCCTTTTATTTACTTAAGATTCCACTCCGTAACTAATTCTTAGAGCACTCTACCTTCTTAATATTTTCTACTCCAAGCTGCATCCTCTCCCAAGATATTGTACGACGTGCTCCTGAGAAAACTCTCTCTGGTTCGTCACTTATTGCTGGTATTAATAAAATATCAATCGCCATTAATGAGAGCCTCGGCTATTGTTATTGTTATTAATCCTAGCACCACTAATTAAGAGCTGATATCCCCGAAATTGGATATAGTGGCTTGGCGATATAATTCTCGTATTCGTTCTGGCTTTGTGGCCGAGTAAAAAGGTGAAGGTCCTCAAGAATCTTATTAAGATGGTCTGTATTCTCTTTTGGTTTTGGAAGCTTATTGTATAACATAGTAGTATTAGGGGTAGAAGGATTATCTCCTCTATACTTTGTCTCCTAGAGAGCCTTAACCCTATCAAGCGTGGGCTTCTGCCACTTCTTTTCCTAGTTTAACTTAATATACTTCGTACGACAACTTGGGTGAAGAATGATTGCAGCAGCGTATAAGGGGGAATCGTTTGACTTAAGGTAATACTTGTCAAATACTTGCCAGCCTGCGTGGATACGCTTACAGAAATCCTTATTAGCTTTATAGTATTCCTATTATAAGATTAATAGATTTCTAAGATAAGGGGAATAAGAGTTATATAAGGCTATTTTTAAAGTGTTAAACAAGAGCATCTATTAAAGTTAGAACACTGTCGATTGTTACTTAATATCCTTGCGTTCTAAGGGTAACTTCGTGAAATATTTAGAGGAACTTATATATTATACAAAGTGTATCCTAGTCTGAGTTGGTTAACTTGTTGTCTTTAAGGGTGTCCTAATGCTTTCTCTAGTACTTATAAATCGCCCCATTCTTCTGGAGCGCAATATTAAGTATATAGAACCAGCTATTCCATCTCGTATAATTATTAAGAGGAATTCTTCTTCTAGTAAAAGACTTAATATCTTTCGTACGACCTACAGAACTTCGTGTATGGACGACGATATTGTGAAGCTTGCTAAGGACACCTATATGACGAAACGTATCCCTCCGAATAGCTAGATATACTTCGCTGATTTTATCTCTGCTTTTATCCTCTACTTCGTACGACTGGATTTGCTCGGTACTAATAACATCCTTAAAGAGAAAAGCCTGTACAGCGAGGTTGATAATATGGCTATTATAGCGGATACGTTGATAAACAGGATTCCAGTTAATCTTCTCCTCTTAATTTAGGTAGGCACCTACCATATAACAGAGAGTATTATTTGTAAAAGCATTATTACAAACAATTGCACCAATCTGTTGTACGACTCTAAAGTCCTGTAGGATAGGGAGAAGAACTCCAAATTGATCCTCGCCGCTATGAGATTGTACCGTACGAAGAGCAAGAAGCGCCCTTGAAAGCTTCTGCTTATTCTACTGAGTAAAGTACGCGCAGACTGCGAGAAGAAGATGCTTATTTGGAGATGTCTAGATATTAAGTGAGATATGGATACTTAATGTTGCTGCCTAAAGCTTGTCTTATACGATATCCTTTTAGGAGAGCTAGGAGGTGTTAATTAGTTTACTAACTTTAGAATAAGCTGTTGTAATAATATCGTCCGCCTAAGGATTAAGAATATAATAAAGTATACAGAACTCTGGCCACTCAACCATTTGGAATGGAAGACATTGTATAACGATTAACGAAATAAGAGCCTTGTGAATAAGCTCCTTATTAAGGACTTTGTGGAGTATAATCTGGTTAATTTCTTCTCCTTGGTTAGTAGCCGAGAGCCTCTTATATAACTCCTTAAGCCGCGTCTTTACTGTTGTACAAATGCCTGGGCCGTCGACTAGACAATTAATTTGATGCTTGCTTTTAAGGTAATTTTAAAGGTTTGTTGTAGATTTTCCGCCATATAGTAGATCTATATAGTATTTACAGTAATAGATCTTATTCTTCTTGTATCTTTCTGGTTCATGGTCGTACGGCAGCTGAGTGTGCTTATGGAGAGAGATATCTGATAGCCCGCGTACACTAGCTTCTGGTCCTTCAACCTCAGTAGATTCAAGAGTAGATGAGAAAATAGATGACTCTGCTTCAGAAGCCATTATACCATACAATAAAAGATAAAATTAGAATGGTGGTTAATGGAATTCTTAATATTAGATAGGTAGAGCGGGGTATGCCAAGAGATTTTATTTTTTTAGCTAATTGATAAAAATAATGACAAATACGAAAATAAAATTATTTATTGATCTTATTAGATAAGATTTTATTTTAAACCACACTGGGTGGCTTAGTAGAGATAGTAAAGGCTTACCTAAATTTTAACTAAACGCGGTCATCATCCATTTTTTCAAGATCAAACTTAAAGGACTTATACGGTAGGCGCTTGACATATGGGTGTCTAGGAAGTTTACGAAGGCGTCACCTATATCAGCCCCGTCAATGCGCATTATAAAGGATATATATAGAGGCGATTTGGTGGTTTATTTTAGGGTGTATGTACGCGTAGTTACAAAAGCTTCCATAAAGTTTGATACGCGATATATTGCCAAGAGCCACCCGTTTGCATTGTTTGATCGCTTACTAAGCTTGATTTTAAAGGGTGGTGGCTTGTCAATTACTAGCGTCAATATGTTGCAAGCCCTCCCTAAAACCGAAACTGAAAATCGGAATTTGTAACACCAAACTCGTGAATGCCTCTCTGCTCGCTCGAGTTAGCGATCGATTGTTAACAGTTGCTATTGCCTGGTTGAGGGAACCTCTTGATCTTTATGATGCTGAAAAATACCATCTTTTGACCATCGGTGAATATATATTACACATACATGGATAAGACTCATTATCCACCAAGCGCCCAGTATTTCTATCCAGACCAGATCATTCCAACGACGCAAGAATCCAGTAAATGGAAGAGGCTAAAACCGCCACCCATACATGTCACAGCGCAGTATACGTGTCACCGCTGAGCGTGTCTCCATAAAATACAGTACCACAAACAAGGAAAGAAAGTAATAAATTTTCGCATTGAAAAAAGTGAATGTTCCTAAATCCAGTTCGCCTGGCACACCCATTACGCCGCGAGGAATAAGGAGCTGGTGGGAATTAAAAACCATTCCCGTCCACACCTTACCTGCATTTCAGTACTCCTCCAAATAAGAGCCGTTAGAATTCTCCTTCCGCTTGAAGTAATTTCAATGCAAGGGAGTGGGTTTCGCAAAATGATACATGTTTTGGTCAGGGTAGAGAGAGAGAGCATGTTCACTCGGGCCGTGGCCTCTTCGCACCATGCGGATTCCAGTTGTCGCCTCCTCCCCCGCCTTGTTGTGCTTGGTTGAAGAATGCCGGGTTGAAGTGAGGTTGTGCACTGCCGCCGAAACCGCCTGGACCTACGAAGAAGAATAGTTAGCAAAGAGCTATCAAAATCCTCTATATCCACTAGGAAGTACACAGTTTTCTTTTGGAACAGGGGTAACAAACGAGAAAAAGCCATACCCATCCCACCCATCATTCCCATATTGGCTCCCATACCTCCCATGGGCATTCCTGGCATTCCCATGCCCATACCTCCCATGCCCATCCCACCCATCATGCCACCCATCCCACCTCTACCGCCGCGGTTCTGAGGTATGCCACCGCGCATGCCGCCCATCATGTTTCCTCCCCTTCCGAAGTTACCAAACTGGTTCATTCCGCCCATAGGAGAAGCGCCGAATCCTCCCATAGGACCAGGTGCTCCATATCCACCCACGCCCATACTACCCACAGGACTCGAGAAGTTGCGATTTTGGAATCCGCCCATCTGCCCGCCCATGCCGCCAGCACCGTTGCGATTCTGGAAGTTTCCTCCTCTCCCACCTCTAAAGCTCCCACCCTGGTTATTGAAGTTGTTCTGCTGCATGCCTCCTTGGCCTCCGCCCTGATTGTTACCGCTAAAATTTCCGGAGTTAGAGCGGTTGTCTTGCCTACCACCATCTTTGCGGCCGGGTACGTCTTTTGGCAGTGTCCGATAAGGATTGATATGGGCTGGGTGGAAGACGGCTGATGGTTTTTTGACATGCTGCTGGCCTTGACCGAAGGATTCGAGGGTATGTTTTAGTGCCGTCGCAGCCTGAGGGGAGGACATCTCAACGAATACCTGGCTGTGGGAGGTGAATGTTAGTCGAGGTTATAGAAAGGAAAGGGAAGGCTGCGATAGGTGAAAAGGGTACAGTTCTACAGCGCAGAGTTGCTCTCGAGCTGGCTGGCATAATTTGTCGCAGTGACTTCAGAACTCGGAATAAAGATGGTTGTGGGAGCTCTTCGCCGAAAGTACCATCAGCGAAATTGGTTCAAGACTTACCCTTTGCTTTTACCGTTGACTTTGTGCTCATTGAACGTCACATCAACAAGCTCATCTTCGCACCCACTTTGATTTGCCCACCCCCTCACATCATCTTCATTCGTCCACCAGTGAAGGTCGCTAATAAGCAACGCTGATGAAGCGCCTGGGTCGATGGGGCGATCATCGTCACCCTGTTTCCGTTTCATTCCTTGTTGTATTGGCGCTTGCTTAGGAGGTTGTAGCTGGTTGTGTGCAGAGCCCCCGGTACTTGATATTTGCTGCGTGTCGTTGCTCTGGGTGTTTCCGTTAATGCCTTCACTATGACCATTTTCTTGTTTAGCCAAAGGGGTGCCCGCATCTCCTTTGCTCTCTCCATTCATCTGTGCGGACTCATCATAGTGAGAGTCTGTCTGCATTTCTGTTGTGCCGTCGTGTTTCACTTCACTACTAGCTTGAGTATTGTCTTGCTGGTAATCGGGGCTGGTGTCGTCACCATAGATGTCGATGTCGAAATTATCTTCGTCAGCCATTGTACGAGAGGATCAATGAGTAATTGATTAGGCTAGGTACGATGGGTGAATATGAAGAGAGAAACCCTCTCTTTGATTGGCTCGTAGATACTGCTTTTTGGACTCGAGGCTACAAGTGAAGGTACATGTCTGTATTGCGGGAATATTGAATCAGCGAACTAGAAAAGAGAGTTGCACACAGTCTGCTACGCGCATTGCCCATCGCAAGCCGCCAAGGCTAGACTCTGATAGATGGTTGAGGTGCGCCAGCGCAGAGTTGGTACATGGAAAGAGAGTTAGGCGGAGATACGTACACTTCCTCTAGAAGGCTGCAGCAAAAACAAATCCTTAAAATATCGCTCAAATGCGAGATAGCGTTAAAATCCGATCGCCCCTGGCAGATGCGGAGGATGAAAGTAAACAGGATGGGAAAGATGAAGCTGCTCTGCGCTTGCGCTCGACAGGCCTTGCGCACTGTATATCCAGAACAGGTGATATGAACAGGTGAAGAGGGCGGCGAGACAAACAGCTGCCAGCTATGCCAGAGGAAGTGCAGCAGAGTGGGGGGTGATGGAAAGCAGCAGAGATTAAGCGTCAACGCGCGAGGCTGATGCAAAAGATGGCCTCCAGTCCCTTCTCCAACCAGCGTTCACTCAACTCCGCAACGGATACCACTGTCGTAGTTGGTTACTCGGCGGCCCTAAACAAATCAGTGGAATCATTCAAGGTGCTGAGAGGAAGGTAGGTACCTCGATGAGCTGTAGTGTGGATAGGAGAGATCGACGAGTGAGAAGCGTGAAGCCGAGCTGGGGTTGCGGCTCAGCTCTGCAAGTTTCGGTGCGCCGATTTCTCCGACTCCTCTGTAGCAATCTGGCTCCTACTCCCCAACTGTAGGACCCCTACTTCTTCACCACCATCCAATTCCACTCGAACAGCAAAACCTTCTTTTTAACGCAGTCAAAATGGCCGACCAACTCAAAGAGATTGCCGATATTCCTCAAGAATTCCTGAAGGATGGCATGCAATTTATCAACCGGTGCACAAAGCCTGACAAGCGCGAGTTCATCAAGATATCCCAGGGTGCGTCCTTTGCTCTTTCATGCTGATACTCAAGCTAAGTTTGATCTTATAGCTGTTGGGGTTGGCTTCGTTATTATGGGTGTCATCGGATACATTGTAAAACTGGGTTCGTCTGTCGCATCTCATCTAGGAGCTCATTAATTGATGGTTGCGCAACAGTTCACATTCCCGTCAACAATATCCTAGTTGGGGGATCGTAGTATCATCGCGTCAGGGGAGGGAGTGGAGAGGAGAGGATAGGATAACTTTTGTTTTGTCGCGTAACATCGCCGCGGATACTTGGTCGGAAGGGCATTTGTGGAGAGGAGGGTGGCGACTGCGATTGCATCATACTCAAAAGGGCGGATTATGACTGTATTATAACTTTTATTCATTGGGAAAGCTGGAGTTCGCTTGAATTGATCGGTTAATTCAGCGTCTGCGCGGCGCAGACTCTCCTCCATATTTATGAGTGTTATCGTTCATATGCCCAGGGGGATTTAGCGTCCAATGAAACCATAGAAAAACTTCCTACATCCAACGCAATTTCGAACCTGAGAAGGTCATAAGGCGTTCGAGAACAAGCACCTAAATATACCGCTTGTTGTATTAATCCATATCTTCTGCTAACATTTATCCGATCAAGTCGTCATCTTCATCGATGATTCCTCGTCTCGGACGTGTACCCATGTATAGCCGTTCGTCATGCTCGAGCTGCGCATTAACTCTCTTTCCTATTTTTTCTCCTTCATCATCTTCCGTGCCATCATTCCAGGTGTGCACGGTACAGGTACCTTGAGACGTTCCCCATCCATTCCAAGACGTTGCTGGATCGAACCATATTAGTATTTATCTGCTCAAATCTTGTATATAATTACAAGAGATACTAACCTGCAATAACAGGAGCGTCAGGATGCCAGCTTGCATCTCTGACGCAGGTCTGCCAGGTACCCCCATTACGTTCAATAAAATCGTACGTTTCAGCAAGTAAGCCAGGATCCCTTGGTCGCGAATTGCGAGTGGCCTTTAAAACATCTACTTTACCAGCCAAGGTGGCGTCCAGATTCCAAATATATACTGAGCCGTCGTAGCTACCCGAGTATACGTACCGTGAATCTGTACTACCTGGCGGTGAGAAATGGCATCTGATGAGCGTCTTTAAAACCCGATGACCTCGGAAGGTCACCAATGAACAATCATACGGATGAGGCCTATAGTCATCCTCGTCGTACGCATTGCTGCGATATTCGAAATTTGTTGTGTAAGCACCAACGTCAATTTGGTCGGCTTTATCCTTACTCATCATCTTCCGTAGATCCCAGAGTTTCGCTGTTTGGTCTTTGCCGTTACTAAGAACATACCTTCCGTCACCTTTACTATCGACGTACGTTAGACCTTCTGTGTGGCCAAGAAATACACCAGCTTCTCGTCCATCGCCCATACTTCGGCGGTCCCACACTTTGAGTGTTGTGTCATCTGAGCCGGAGTATAGAATATGAGGCGACTGGGGATCGCCGAAACACACAGCATTAACATGCTCATCATGGCCTGGAATTCGGAGAATCGACTGCCTTTTCTCTATGTCGTAGACATATACCGAGTTGTCTCCTGTACCTGCCACGATCTCTTTACCATCACCGGAGAACCGAAGAGACCAGATCTATTGGGAGCGTTAGATCAAGAACGGCACATTACAGATATATGTTAGAGTTACCCCAAAATAAGGATAGGCACGGAAACCTCGCCTGTTTCCGGTTCCTAGATTAGCAAAGTCTAACAGGAATGGCTCTGAATCCTCTCCTGGGTCCGTAGGTGCTAAGCATACAATGCTTCTAATAGAGCTGTACGCTAGAAATCGATTGTCAGGGCTAAGCGACGCGTCGGTAATGGTCCATTGACCGTATGGGTACACGACAGTCTAATGGCTGTGTTAGATAATGAAAATGGTCATAATAGCTCTACTCCTTACTTTGTAGTACTTCCAGTTGTAGGGATTTGATGTTTCGTACATCCGAACACGAAAGTCTTGAGCGCAGGAGAAGAAAAAGTTACCATCATCAGAGAATTGACCAGAATAACAGCGAGCATTGTAATGGATGATAGTATCAGCCTTCGATGACGGAATTAGGCCCTGAGATATCACCCTGTTAGAATTCTTTTGACGGCCCAAGCTTCCTAAACCCAATTCTCTCCGCATTAAGCGGTACGCCAACTTCTTTTTTCGTTTCATTGTATCCTCTGGACGGTCATTTGCTCCAAATGTACCCAAGCCCATGAGTTCCCTTCCTTCATCGCTGGGGACTTTTTGAAAAGCTTTCCTACCCCGCCCCCGCCTCCGCCTTGGAGCTACCCCTCCATATCCTGTGTCAGGCTCACTATCCAGGTTATCATCATTGTCGTGTAGAAAGCGTCCGCGACGTGAGTGATTATCGGCAGTAAATATACGCCCGAGGCTTGCATGGCCGAGTAATTGCATAATCTGCTCCCGGGTAACTATATCACAATTAGCAAGGTTTTAATTGTGGTAAGATTGAAGCGCTATACTGCGTATTGGTCGCCGTGGGTGTACATTATCCGACTCTGTTTGATTATCTTCATCTCCATACTGATTCTCCGTCTCGGTAATCTCAAGCTCTATCTCAATTCCGTTTAGGTTTTCCTCGGCATCTTCGAGAAATGGTTAGCCATACTGCAATAATGCTTATATGTAATAGCATACCATGGAAGTTTCCCCCATCATCTTCATCGTCCTCCTCTTCGCTGTCTTCCGGAGCGGGCACATAGTCCATGTCGTCATCTTCCTCATCGTCATCATCCCAGTTGGTGGCATGAGGGTCATATATAGCTACATAAGGGTCATCGTCGCTTGTAGGACCATTCATGGAAGATGCTGAGCGTGATGCGCTCATTGTCGCAACTGACCTACATAGAAAGGGGCGGTGTTGGATGAAGATTGAATGGCAGTTGATAGTGATCGCTCGTTGACATTGAAATGCCGCTTGGCGGCTTTATCTTAGCGAGCCCGAAAGTCCGCTTATCTCCACATCCCGTCCGCTTATTGACCCGAGATACTGTCACGAAGTTCGTGTAGAGCAGTTCATTGATGAAATGGGTTGATTGATTGATGATCTTGAGTCGTCTTGACTTGATCGTGTCTTGAGTGACGTGTTCTTGAGGCCCTAGGGCTTTGAGCTACGAAGAGATTTTACAATGCACGTGCTCCGTGCACGTGACTCGTGCACGTGACCCACGCCTTAGAGAATACAGATTATCTGACAGATACGGTAAGTTCTTGCACCTTCCTAATTAGGAAAGTAGCTTTGACCGCCTAATGGCAGAATACTTATTTCATCGCAAATCAATCAAAAGCCGCCCAAAAGGCTTCAAATAAAATGCAATATTGATGCGGTTGGTTTATCAATTAATTAGCTACGTATTTTGAACGTCGCGAGCTCTGCGCGACCGTACAATCCTGCCCTATACTGGCTTCTCTACCAAATCTACGAGCCCCTCTGGTTGAGAAACCACCTCTTGTCGCTGCCGTCTTCCTAACTGCTTAATATTTGTTTGTATAGACTTTTGGTGTTGTAGAGGCTTAGGGGGCTCTGTAGAATAATCCGTAGGTAACTCTATTAACTTCTCTGTCAATTGACCTGCCAGTAGAGGCTCCGCCCTTATCTGGAGGCAGTAGTAGAGTCCTTTTTCCTTACCAGCTTCCTTGTAGATTGATTAATTGTATGCCACATGATATTTACTGCTTCGCGTTGATCCTCCTGCGGCTGCGGCTCTTGCTTCTGCCTATCCTGCTGCTGCCTATCCTGCTGCTGCCCAATTTAAGGCTCCATAAAGCTGACTTTGAACATTGCCTTCTTAGTGTTTCTGCGCTTTGTATTTGGTCGATTTTAAAGCTCTCGCGGCTGAGGAGGAGGAGGCTCAACGGGCGGTGGAGGCTTAAGACGAGGCTTTCGGGAGGAAGGCTTTTGGGAGGAAGGCTTTAGGTGAGTAGGCGGCTAATCAAGGCTCAGGATCGCCATATAGAGGCTCTGGATAGGAGTTCATTTAGAAGCTGAGGCCCTATTCACATACGCTCTGGAAGCTCTAGTTCTTGCGGTTTTCTTAGTAGAGGCTCTGCAGGATTAACTCAATTAAGCCCTAAAAGCACTTGCTGTCGCATATAAGCAATTATGTCGGGTTAATATCGCACCATACGCTGCAAAGCCATCCAATTACAAGCAGAGTCAGCAGCGCCTTTAATATAGTTATTGCCACCTCTGCAGCGAATTACCTCTTAAAGATATCGTAGTATTCGCTCAATCCAAGCTTAAATTCGCCACTGCTTAAGCTCCTCCCAAGCCTGCCGCCATACCCGTTTAGCTTCTACTTATGACTTTAATACTCCTTTCTTTATAGTAACTTATTTAAGATATAGCCAAGCTAGCTTAATTATATTTAGATTGGATAAATTAGCCGGCTAAATAAGACGCTAGAGGCCTATTGCATTAAAGTAGATCTACTAATACATCGGCAAAATATTGTCCCCTATCAACGGCCTCAATAGTCGGTGGTTGACGCAATTGGCGCGCAGTTAAGGGCATTTAGCAAACCGACCGACTAGCCTATGTCGTGTTTTTTTTGGACACGCAGCCTGCGCGCAACCTGCGCGTTTGGCAACTATAATTGTATTTAGAGCCATCTACCTCTTTTATACTAATAGTATATTTTAGATAATAAAGGCTACTTCAAAGCTATTTATAAGGCTAGTAAGGTAAATTATATACACTTCTTTATACAATCTATTATATTATTTTAGATAATTTAATATAATATAGTGACAGTCTTCTTCTACCTGCCTATTTACCGACTTACCTACCTACCTGCCTACCTACCTGCCTGCCTACCTATCTGCCTGCCTACCTACTTGTCTACCTACCTACCTACCTACCTACCTACTGTGACGGTGCTGGAGCGCGTCACCTACTACATTGCCGCTTTCGGGGCAATCTGCCAAATCCTGCCATATTCTGCCAGCACTACTCGTAGAGCTAACCAATCAGGATTTTCCATCCCCGGGATGGAAAATCGCTATTAGCTTACTTACCACTAGCGCCTTAACGACCCCTTATATCTTATTAGTTACTAATAGTCTCCTTCTTCTCAGCTTAGTATTCTTATATAGTAGCAATCTATAAGCTTTGGTTTAGAAGTATTTATATAAGCCCGTTATATTATATTAAGCTCTCCCTATATAGCGTAGGAAGGCCTCTTTAATATCCTACCCTAAAAAGAAACTTTATTCGCAATAACATATTAACGCATTATACTTAGACACTAAATACTATATATGAGGACGCGAAGAGGCTTTGGGGAAGATTTGAAGGAATAATATAAATTCTATCTAATCTAAGGGTATATAGCTCTTCCTAAATACAAGACGTTGCGTAAAGAAGAGAAAGGAACATAGGAAACTTGTAACTAAATATTTGGGGTCTTGGCAGCAGACGCGTGGGCATAAGCCCACGCGGACTTCAACAGGTTTCGACTAAATTCCATCACGTTAGTGGAATTTGGTGGAATTTGATTAAGTCGGCGGAATTTGGCAGAATTTAATTAAAGCGTCGGAATTTATCTGTTAAGTGTTTTACTAAGACATTCCTACTGTAACTGGGCTAGTCCTATTATAGTACCCCCCTCTTTAGCCAAAGGTCTAAAACAATTTAATTTAGTTAAGAATTTATAACTTATTGCCTTATAAGCGTTATAATATAGTTTAAGTTCTTTTTAATTTTAAGTTTCCTGCTATTATGTTTTATGTCTTTATATTAGGTAGCAGTTATTTACCTTTATATTATATCTATCTAGCTAGAATAGGCCGCAAAGGATAGTCATTATAGAATTCTTTTACTAAGGAAGGCGCGTTAGCCTTAATCTGGTTATAGGTTTTCTAGATTTATATTTTATATCCTTCCCATTTAATAAGAAGTTTAAATTATTTAGATTGTGGTTTCTATTATATATTATTAATTAAGTTAATAAAGTAACAACCGTTACTATTATTAACAATTATAAAAGGTAGTAGTAGCACTTTATAAGTTATAGGATTATCTTTTAAAGGTTGCAATAAGCTTATATAAAATATTAGGTATATTTTTATCTTAGTTAGCAGTTTAAGCTTATAGGCGTATAGGTTTAATTTTTCTTAATTTAGTATAGGCTCGTAAATTTCCAATTAAGTTTCTTTAAAGGCTATTAAGTCTATAGGTTTTATATATTTAAGTAAACTATATTACCTTCCTTAAAGTTCCATATAGGAGTTTGTCCTTTATTTGCGTACTATTTCTATACATTTAAACATACATTAATTTACTTTATAATAGTTCCGTTAATTGCTTTATTTAATTAGTAAAGTTATAAGTATTAATTAACTAGATCCATTTAATTGTAGGTCCTATTATATTAATTTTAGGTTATAGTTTAAATTTAAGTTAAGGGTTTTATCCGTAGGTTGCGTAGAATAGCGTTACGCCTATTAATACGTTTATTATATTATTTGTAGTAAACTTAGCTAAAGGTAGCCATTTTTCCTAGTCGTCTTATAGGTAGGAGCAGTATATTTATAGGTATTATTCTATAATCACGTTTATAATTTTGGTTTAACTATCTATCTTTAGATAGAATGCGGTTAAGAGTTATGTTTAAATACTTAATTGTTTATATAGAGCTTACTAGAAGTCTAAAACGAACTAACTTTCTTAGTTGGATATTATTAAGTTAGGAAGTCTATATAGTTTAAAGACGTGCTTAATAAAACATTTGGCTACTAATATCGCATTAATTAAGTCTATAAGAATTATATATCGCATTTTTATAAGACAGTTAATAACTACTATAATATTTATAAACCTATTACTGCTAGGCAAGTTAACTATAAAGTTAATTAAGATGTCACGCCATCTTTATATTGGAATTGGTAGCGGTTAAATATTACGAACGCTTTAAGTACTATACTACAACTACTTAGAGAGGAGTTGGAGGAAGCTAGTTGGTTAATAAGGGCATAATCTAGGATGGATCTAGTAGAACTATGTAATAAGGAATGGTAACCAAGGTCACATAATGTAATCTATGTAATCTGTATAATCTATAAGATCTGTAATAGAGTGAACAGAGTAGACAGAGCAGACAGAGCAGGAACTTTCTTAGGCGTACGGTTGTGTATTTAAGAACCCACAGTCCCTACCTAGGTAGTTCCTTTCTTTATAGTAAATCTTAGAATATAATTAGAGTTAATCTGTTAGGCAACCACTCTACTAGTTATATTGTATTTATTACGTTATTAGCTTTCTGTTTACCTATATACCTAACCCATTAGTAAGTCTACCGTGGTGTTTCCCATAAGGCTTTATTATATATTTACTACTAAGGTTACAGTATTAATAAAGTTAAACAATATACCACTAAAAGCACTAGTCACGACACCATCTACGGCAGCTACAATCTTAGGGTTAGGAGGAGATACCAGTATAAAAGATACTAATTCGCAGCTAGTCACGGTGGGTTAGTTATAGGAAATAGTTAATTAATTAATAAACAACAATTAAATACTTAAGGATTAAATTAATGGAATTGGAGCAGCTAAGGTTAAGTTACCCTTAATTAAACAGTTCTTAGGAGAGAAGTTAAAACTTAAAGAATTCCTTACGTAAATGCACTTTAGGGTCATGCAAGAAGGGGTAAAGTTGGTAATACCTATAGACCAAGTGGTATATATAGGACTGTTCTTAATAGGGAGAGCACTTAAGTAGTTTAAACCTTACTTTACTAAAATCTAGACAAACAGAATAATAGCTACTAACCAAGAAGTACGGTTTATGTTTACTAACTAAAACAGGTTTATGGAAAGACTTACGCAGATATTTAGAGACCTAGAAGCAATAACCATAGTAGAAAGAAAGCTTTAAAACCTAGTACAATGTACTTTAGTGATTAAGTATATAACCCAGTTTCAGATACTTATAATGTAGGTTAAGTGGAATAATAAGACGCTTATGGCATAGTATAAATAAGGACTTAAGGCTAAAGTCTAGGACGCAATTATCCTAATAGAAGATGCGGAAACTCTAAGGGAGTTAATAGATTAGTTAATTAAGATCAATAATAGGATCTATTAAAGGGAATAAGCCAAGAAAGGGCAAGATAGAGTTCTATAGTTATATAAGGCGCAGAGTACGCATTAATAGACGCAAAGTTAAAAACTATAGAATAGTGGGCTAGAGCTAATAGACCTAAGCGGCACTAAAGAATCTAGAAGATGGAATAAGAAACTATAGAAACTTAGAGGTTAAGGATTAAGTAATTATAGGACTAAGGAGCAGAGGCTAAACTAGGGATCTTAGCAGCAGAAGGCATTTAGGCGGACTTTATAATAGGAAGAATAGTTTAAAAAAGGAGCTTATATAAATTGCGGAAAATAGGGTTATTTTACTAGAGACTATAGAGGTAGTTAGAGTAACTATACGGTAAAGGGCACCAGGTTGTTAGAGTATAATAATATAGATATAGGAGTGTTGCGCGGGACCAAGGAGTATTCCATTAGACACTTTGTGTTTTATTATAATAACGCATGCTAAGTTTATAAGGACACTAAGTATAGCATAAGCTATTGGCTATAGGAGCCAGGGTTAAAAGAACTTAAAGGAACTAGAGAGTTAGATAAAGAACAAGATCAACTCTATAAGCTAGATTAAGATATTACAGTAACATACGGATAAAGATTAGTAACTATAATAATAGAGTTGGAGTACTTATTAATTAATAGTAATAAGGAAGAAAAAGAGGCCGACTAGGGGCACTTAAACCTTAATAACGCAATAGAAGTAGAGACTAAGACCACTATAAAACACGGATCAGTAATGGGTATTATAACACCGTTAGATACAGCATCCATTACTTTATAAGATGGAAGGAGTAATACCTAAAAAAGGTTAAGCAAGCAGCAAACTGCTAGTACTAGCTCACTACTTAATAAAGGTAAAAGGCCAAAGGCTTAAGATTCTTAAAGCAAGATAAGATACACCCAAGAACCTATAATAGATAATAACCAATAGGAAAGGGCAAAGGCTTAGTTCCTAAGTAAGTAAATAAATATAGGATAATAATTCCTAGGGAGCCAAGACTTTAAAAAATAAATAAGGTCTATAGCAATTCTAGGTAAATATAGTGTTTAGCCTAAAGGTTAAAAGGTTAATATAGTAATTAAGAAGCAAAACAACTTTAAGGATTCTTTTAAAAAAAGAAAACTAAAAAAGAGTATAGATAAGTTTAGGCAATAAATAACTATGTAGCAAGAATAGAAGCTGGACTAAAGATTAGCTATACTAGGATATATAAAGGATAAAGCACCTATATAGAAAGTTATAAATAGGCTAAGGATAGGAACGCCAAGAGCTAAGTAGTTAGATAAACTAAAATAAGAAGAGGATCTAGGGATTCTAACTAGATTTATAGAAAAATATATTAGAGGTTGCAATAATGTAGTAATAAAGAGATACTTCCTTACAGATAGGTTATATACACTTACTAAGCTATACTGGAAGTAGTATAAGCAAAGAGGGAATAATAAGTAGGAAGATTTCTGTATATAGCTAGATAAGAAAGTTATGCTAAACTAAGCCATATTTAAGAAATAGATGAGCTATATAAAAGGGGCGTTAGTTATAATATTAAAGAACCTAGAAGAACAGGCTGAAGACTAAAGAGAAATAATATAGGTATTAATACCAGCAAACAATACGGCAATATTTAAATTAATATAGGAAAGGTTTAAACTTAGGGATAAAGATAAGCCAAGAGTTAGCCTAAAGCACCTAGTATATTATACATTGGCGTAGATAGCATGTGTGGATAATATATGTAATATGCATAGGACACCTAAGGATAAATATCGCAAGTATCTAATAAGAATGTACTGGATAATAGATAAACAGTAATACAGAGACGCTAAGTATATATATAGTTAGTACCTAGTAGAAGTTTAGGAGTTAGGTAACTTAATACTTTAACCCAGAAGATTCCTTATAGAAAAATGCCTAGATAGATAATAGTGGTAGGAGTGCCCAGAGAATATGTGTCCATAGTACGTTAAAGAAAAGAAGTAAACTAAGTATTAGCTATAAAGGGACTAAGTATAGTTAAAATCAGATAGCTAATAGTTAGGAAAAGCGGAGGCCTATAGGACTAGAGGAAGCTAGTAGTAGAGCCTTAGACCCTTAAAGGAATTACAGGTTAACACCTAAATTTATAAGTTAAATGGCAAGATTAAAAGTTTAAATCATTAGTAGACAGTAGAGCAATAAGGAACTATATATTACTAGTAGTAATAAAAAGGATAGAGTTACCACATAGACAAAAGGAACACTTATACCTATTAACAATAATTTTAGGAGATCTAATAGCCTATAGAGGAGGCATCATTAATCTTAAAATAGGACTAATTTAGTTAACCATTAAAGGGAGACTAGTTAAGATATTTTTTAATATCCTACTATTAGGGAAGGATAAGGCAATATTAGGAATGCCTTAGTTACAGGAATATAATCTAAGGGTTAATTGGGTTACAAGTTAGGTCAATATTAAGGCTATATAATAATACAAAGTGTGACAATAAACCAAGATAGTATGGTATTAAGTTAAAGCAATGTACAAAGAGACCAAGCAAGGCTTAAGTTATATACTAAAAAGATACCATAAGTACGGCAAAAGGCTGTGGAGCCTAGAAAGTAAAAAGCTATTAGAATATACAGCATAGGACTATAAGATAGAGTTAGAACCAGGAATAAGTCTAAAGTTCTTTCTAATCTATAAGCTTACTAAAACCAAGTTAGTGGCGCTTAAAGAGTTTATCTAAGAAAACCTATAGAAGGGGTATATTAGACCGTCACAGTCATTAGCAGAATATCTAGTATTATTTATCCTAAAGAAAAACAGAAAACTTAGGATATATATTAACTATAGATAGTTAAACAGCATTACGTGGAAGGATAGGTATCCTTTACCCTTAATTAGCAAAATCCAAAACAGAATAGGTAATGCGTAGATCTTTATAAAGATAGATCTAAGATAGATATACTATTAGATTAGAACTAAGGAAGGAGATAAATAGAAGGCAGCCTTTAGGTTAAAGGAAGGACTATATAAACTATTAGTAATACAGTTTGGGCTTACAAATACACTAGCTATATTTTAAAAAAGAATTAATAGTATATTAGGAGAACACCTAGACAAGTTTATTATAGCATACCTTAATAATAATAATATCTACTTAATAAGTAAGGGAGAGTACGGAGAATACGTTAAACGGGTCTTAAGGAGACTATAAGAAGAAAAGGATACCAGTAGTAATTAAGAAATGCAAGTTCTTTACTAGGAAGACCGATTTTATTAGATTTATTATTAAACTAAAAAAAACCAGTATGGACCTAAAGAAAGTAGAAGCTATAGTAAGTTAGTAAGAACTAGAGAATATTATATAGTTAAGATTGTTCCTAGAGTTTTACAATTACTATAGGAGGTTTATAGCGCAATAGTTAAAGAACATTAAGCCATTTATAAGACTTATAAAGAAAAAGAAACTGTAGATATAGGGCAGTAAGCAAAAGAAACTGTTTAGAGAACTTAAAAAGTTATTTACCTAGGATCCAATCCTTAAGATCTACTAACTAAAGTTAGACACGGTTATAGAAACAGATATATTAGACTTTACATTAGAAGCATACCTATTACAAAAGCATCTAGACAGATGGCACTTAATAGTATATTACAGTTAAAAAATAAAACTACTAGAGTTAAACTACGATATCTATAACAAAGAGTTGTTAGGTATAGTTACAACACTTAAAGAGTAGAGGACATTTTTGCAAGGCATAGAGAAACTATTTATAGTTAAGATAGATTATAAGAACCTAATAGGGTTCCTAATAACAAAGGAGCTTAACTATAGACAAGTTAGATGGGCAGAAATGCTTATAAAATACCATTTCAAGATTTAGCATACTAAAGGTACTAAAAACATAAATACAGACGCACTTAGCAGGAAGGCAGAATTGCAGAGTAATAAAAAGCTATTAGGCGCTATGTTAAGAAAAGACAAAAACAGATTAATTAGGTACGATTATCTAAAACTAGCGGCTATAATAGAAGGACTAAAACAAGTTTATAAAACGCTAGAAAGTAAGTAGTTATAAAAAATCTAGGAAGCATAGAGTAAGGATTTAGACTTAGAGCAGTATAAGCACTAAGAGGCTATATATGTGCTAAAAGCAATCATAAAGGAGTTTATTAGCGAATTCTATAAGGGAATAACTTAAGGACATAATAGAGCTACAGGTTTAATATTAAGGCTTTAAGAGGAATATATTATTTAAGGAATCTAGGAATTAGCAAGATAAGTTATAAAGGAATGTTTAGATTGTTAGAGAAACAAACTAATAAAGCATAAGCTATATAGAGGGCTATAACCTATTAAGACACCAGAAAGACTATAGGAGGTTATATTATAGGATTATATTATAAAGTTACTAAAGTTAAAGGACCCTATTATTATATATTATTCATTGCTTAACGTCCGATTCGGATCCCTATTGGGCCCACGCGGACTACTCCTTATTTACATATAGGGAGAAAACTCTATTTAAGAAAACCCCGTGATCCATCTCCTCGCCTATAAGTCACCAGTGGTACTCTTCTACCTTACTTTTTAACCTCCTTAGGAACCACTGCTGCCGTAACAAGCCTACGGACGCGCTAGTATCGCAAACTTTACTCTACTACTATAGAGTCATTAGGGGGCGCCTATAACTCGCCCCTTTACCCTCTATTATTATTTCCTTTGCAACCCGGAACTGGTCTAGTACGTTTTGGCTAATAAGCCACTGGGTAACCACTTTAAGGCCTTTTTATGTTGAGAGCAGTGTAGTATAGTTCTCTGTGCTAGCTACTGAGAGCATTGCTTCTTGGTTGGTGCGTAGGGGGCATAACAGTATTACGTGTTTTGGTGTCTGTCTTGGCCAGCCACATTCGCATCTTAGGCTACCTACTAGGACACCTACCCAGTAGAGCCAATCTTTTAGTCCTATTATTCCTATTCTTAAGAGTGTTGCCATTGTATTTTCTGCCTTTATTAGACCTTTTTAGAGCCCTTGAGTGTTTACCCCCCATAGCGTTGACCATGCTACGGCTTAGGTTCCTCTTGCCTAAAGGACCCTATTATTAGACAGGATTATAACGCAATCCTTATAATAGTAAATAAGTTAACTAAGTAGGGCTACTTTATAGTATATATAGAAGAAATCTTAGTAGAAAATATAGCTAGAATCTATATTAAAGAAGTGTTTATAAGACATAGAGTACTAACAAAGATTATATTAAATAGAGATTTAAGATTTATCCCTTGCACCGATGATTTTGGTATTTAAAGTTGTGGCCCGTGCGCACTCGCAGGCGGTCAAAAATGACAATTTTATGATTTTCTCGCACGACCACCATTTTGAACACCTCATCGGTGCAAGGGATAGTAGTATTCTGGGAGGTATTCTTAGCTAAATAAGGAGTTTAAGCAGCAATGTTAATAGCATATTACCTATAGACAGATAGTTAAATAGAAAGACTAAACCAGACATTAGAACAGTACTTAAGACATTATATTAATTACGCATAAAATAATTAGGCATTATTACTACCAATTGCGTAGTTTATATACAATACAACACTACAGGAAGGGATAGGCACGTCACCTTTTAAGGCAAACTATAGATATAAGCCAAGAACATCACTATCGCCACAACAAGTAAAGAAAATAAGTAGCACAGCTAAATAAAGAATGGAGAACTTAATAAATCTTTATACACACCTTAAGAAAATAGCGAAACTAGTACAAGAAAGAATAAAAAGGTACTATAATGCTAAGAGATCTAAGGGACTAGATCTTAAGGAGGGAGATAAAGTGTAGCTACTATATAAAAATTTTAAAAGCCGATAACTAAGCAAAAAGTTAAATTATATTAAGCTAGGACTATTTACAGTTAAAGCAAAGATCTTAAAAGTTATATACAGACTTAATTTACTAGAAAGAATAAATATCTACCCTATATAGCATGTTATAATGCTAGAGCCAGCATATAGAGGTATTAAACCACTAGTGTATAAGGCAGATATATATAGAGAACAAGAGGAAGACAAATGGGAAGTTTTTAAGATTATTAGTTATAAGGACGTTAATAGCAAAATATAGTATAAGGTTAAGTGGATAGGCTATAATAAGACTACCTAGGAGCCACTAGACAACTTAAAAAACGCTATAAGAAAGGTATAGAAGTATTAGAAGAGAAAGGGTTAGGTAATATTAATAAGGAAGGATTACTAAAAAACAAGCCACCTAAGGGGGACTTAAAAGGAGCACCTACCAACATATTTAGAGTTATTTCCCTCTCTATTAAAAGAGAATCCGTTTTTTTATTACTAAATTCCTAAAGGCCTTATTTTATAAGTTTCCACTCCTTAGAACAAACCTTCTTATATACCTTTTTAAGATATATTAACTAAGCGGACGCAGCTAGATAAGAGTTAAGAGCCCATTATTAAGCAGCGGCAGCCTCTTACTTAGTGTTATAAGAATAATAAAGCTTAGCCAGCGCTACTAAGAGCTTATTATTAAGTTTTATAGCAGTAGATTAAACCTAAAACCCTAGTAGTAATTAATAAGGGTACTTAAAGACTGTTAAGAATAATAAGGCGTGTATACTTAGCGTTAGAAACTAAGCGAATATCGTAGGACAATTAAATATTTGCCTTAGTGCACTCTAAATAGAAAGAGGTTTGCTAAGATATAGGGCTTACCAGTATAACGTAAACTAATCCCTCTTTTATACAACAAGAATATAGATATAATATTACTTTACTAAGAGATAGTATTGTAGCAATAGTATAAGATTAATAAGCTATAAAAGAAGAAGAAGGAGCCTTAGGTATAATAAGCAATAATATTAACTAAGTTGGTTAAACGGATATTATACCTCTAGTAGACGACTTAAAGATATTAAGAATCTTTAAGGATAAAGATAAAGAGGAGGGAGATAGTATTATGGACACTTTAAGTACTATGCTATAACTACTTGGAGAGGAGTTAGAGGAAGCTAGTTAGTTAATAAGGGCACGATCTAGGATAGATCTAGTAGAACTATATAATAAGGAATAGTAACTAAGGTTATGTAATATAATCTATATAATCTGTATAATCTATAAGATCTATAATAGAGTAAATAGAGTAGATAGAGCAGGAACTTTCTTAGGTATATAGTTGTGTATTTAAGGACCTATAGTCCCTACCTAGGTAGTTCTTTTCTTTATAGTAAATCTTAGAATACAATTAGAGTTAATCTGTTAGGCAACTACTCCACCAGTTATATTATACTTATTACGTTATTGGCTTCCTGTTTACCTATATACCTAGCCTATTAGCTTTCTGTTTACCTATATACCTAGCCTATTAGTAAGTCTACTGTGGTGTTTCCTATAAGGCTTCGTTACATTAAAGTACTCCTTACTTCTTTATATAAAAGGTCTTCCCACGCACGTATATCCTATATACTTAAATATATTTTTATATATAGTCGTGCATTATAGGCCAGTAGTATACTTATTAAATAATTTTATAAGTCTTTATATGGCTAGGATGCCCTACTATAGGGGAGTTGTATACAAATTTAAGTATCTTAAATTGTAAAGGTTTAGAATTTAGGACTACTATCTTCTATTAATAGTACAATTGGTTGTTTAAATTTTATATTTAGCAAGTGTAATATCCTTATACTATTGTTTTCCTATTTAAATTGCCTTTATTATATCTATTATCTATATATTGTTTTTATATTTATATTCCATTAGCTTATTAATTTCCATTTCCTATTTATTAATTTCCAATTAATTTTTATAAAGTTCCGTATCTAGAAATATAGGACGTAGTTTTTTAAAACATTTAAGGGGCAATAAGATTTATAAATAATTTATAATTTGTTTATCTAAAGCGTTTATAGGTAGGTCCTATAATTATTATATTAATATATTAGGCTTCTAATTAAGTTTACCCAGTTAGTATATAGTCTTAAAGTTAAATTATAAGAGGTATTTAGCCCAATAAATTTAGTGCTATATTAATTGTTTTATAGTTATAAAGTACTATAGGTTCTTATAGTCTATTAATACGCGTATTAAGAATAACAATCCTTTAAGCTTAGGACGCTATTATTTAAAGCATCTAACGATCGCAAGTAGTTCCTTATTATATATCTTGTAGTTTAATTTAGTAGGGACGAGTTTCTAGAAGAGAAAGGCTACTAGACGTAGCTCGCTATTCTTATTATATTGCGATAATACTCCCCCTAGTATATAATCTGACGAGTCTGTTTTAATAATATATTTAAGGTTAGGGTTAAAGTAGGTAAGAATTGGAGCAGTTATAAAATAATGCTTTAGGTTATTAAAAGCTTATTTATATTTAGTAGTCTATTTAAATTTTATATTCTTTCTTATTAGGTTTATTAATGGCTAAACAGTTTCTAAGAAGTGGTTAATAAATTATTAATAGAAATTTGCAAATCCTAGAAATCTTTAAATGTTTTATATATTGCTAGGGCTTTCCTAGTTCATAATTGCGGCAACTTTCTTAGGGTTTATTTAAATTCTGTTATAGGATATAATTAAGCCTAAGTATATAACCTTAGACGCGTAGAACTTGTATTTCTTAATATCGCATTATAAGTCCGCATCTTATAAGCGTTTAAAAACCATTTTAATATATTTCCAATATTTAGAAAGTAAGGATAAGTAGATTAAGATATTGTTAATATATATGGTAATAAATATATTAAGGAATTTACAAAGCGTATTATTAATATATTGCTAAAATATATTAGAACCGTTCTTTATACTAAAGAGCATTACTAGGTATTTAAAGAGTCCCTATTATATATAAAAAGCTATATACTTCTTATCTCCTTTATATATACGGATTTTATTAAAGGCAGCAACTATATTAAGCTTTATAAAGTACTATGCCTTTATTAAATAGTTAAGCGTCTCTTAAATTAGGGGAATTAGATATTAGTTTTAAATTATAATTGCATTTAAAGCTTAATAATTAATATAGAATCTGTTGGTATCACTTTAATAGACGCAATACATGTATTCTTGGATACAAGTGGTGAGTCTATTCGGTGGTGGTTAAGGTTCTAAGCTACAGGACACACGTGCTAATCTACATAGTGGTTGGTCACGTGGTTAAAGCGAATTGGTATACATAACTATGTAGCCAGAGTAAATTGGTATTCCTACAATGGGGCCACTCTAAAGTGCCATAAGTCAGTTGAATACTCCCTATAACTTAGTACCTTAGCTTCCCTCCTATCCTTCCTTTACTCATTCAACCCATTCAACGGTCTACAAATGAATATAATTCGTGTCAATCAACTGCATTAGGGCCATAGACGCCTTGCCCTTAGTCATAGCGTCAGCAGGGTTGCTATTACCGTCAACCCATTTAACTTCCGTAATCTCTCTTCGTTCGTACGACTGACGGAGGCATATAACGTCTATTATAAGGCGTTTCTCTTGTGTTGTGCCTAGTTTGACGAGGCAATTATACAGTAATTTTAAATCGGTGCAGATAACGAGTAGTAGGGTCATCTGGAGCAACTTTTCAATTATAGACTTAAGTGCAGCCCCAATATCAAACCTGTAAGCCATAGCGTATAGTTCTGAGGCTAGTATGCTTCTAGTAACTCTCTTACACTTAATTAAGGACTAGTGTACGATATTAGCCTTATTTATTAAGTCGGCTAGTGCTATAACAAAGCCTATTTAGGATAATAGGTCTTTATTATTGGCGAACAAGGAGTCCGTGAATACTAGGAGTTGCAAGGTATCTTTATCAAGTTTAACAAATTTAAGGCCTCTTAATTGATTATCTATTTACCATTATAGGCGTTTGTTAAGGGCCTTAACGCTATTCTTATTAGGTTTTATTGTCTAGGCCGCAAATAATAGGTTAAAAGCGGCTTCCGGTTGGCATACAGATGCAATATACGCTCCTCTGGCTCGTTAAGCGATGTATTGCTCCTTAGGTATCAGTGCCTGGCGAACAACGCCTCTAAAGCTTGTGGTTAAGGCTAGCTCCTTAACTTAAACCGTGGCTAAGCTCTTGCATTGGTTCTCTTGAGTTAAAGTAATATCTCCGTTTAGTAGGAGCGTAATTAGGCCTCTGTTAAACTTAATTGGTCGTTCAACTGTAAGTGGTTCACGTTCCTTTAACGCAAACTACGCCTTTTTAAGCTTATCCTGCTCTATAGCTGCGAATTTAGCGTCGGCTAGGATTAGTGTGTCGTCGGTCTAAAGGCCAACAATACTAAAGGAGGAGTAGTTATTGCTGTACAACAGGCAAGGGTCATAGGTTAATTGATCCATACTTAGTTCTTTAGTGTGATAGGCATAGTACGTGGTAAACCAGTGATTACCTACTTCTGGCACTCCGTATAGGGGCTTAACTACCTTTAATACACCGCCCTTTGCTATATCAAGCTCTATACTAAGCTTAGGAGGGGGCCGAATGTAAAAGTTACGGTTCAGCTTCGATTTCGATTGGACATAGGCTTGGGTAATATCCCATAAATATAAGTATGTTCGGTCGTTCTAAAGCATAGCTATAATGTTAAGAATAAGGCGTTAACTAACTCGTTAAATAGTGGGTGACTAAGTTAGCATAAGATCCTTATTAAGCTCGTTATAGGCTTATATAACTAATCTTAACTTTTCAAAAGCTTTGCTAGTACCTATGTTCTTAACCTCATCAACAAACCATAAGTTGAAGATTTGGTCTCCTTAAGGCACTTCCTAGAAGTTAACAATCTTAAAAACGCCTCTTTTAAGTAGTCCAGTAATCTCCTTCTAACGTAAAGCCGTAAATTGGCTATTGCGGTTATCACCTTCTTAAATAAATATTGAAATATCGGCGGTATTAACCTAAGTGGGGTATTTACGTGGTCTACCTCGGCCGCGTTTAACGGGTTCAGGTTAAGGGCCATTTAGAGGTAGTCTTTTAGAGGATAGCTTAGGCTGTCATTCAGGCTCCAGTTCCGGGTTCGTTAGCTCATCTTCTGGATCTATAAGGTACGGTTTAACTACGGTGCTGCAAAAGTCGGTAGGTCCGTAAGGTAGCTTTACTATACAGGTTTCACTGTTAACGTTAAAGAGGGGATACGGGCCTAACCAGAATCCAGCTTAACCTATATTGCCTTCTCTCCATACTAATATAGGCGAGTTAAGGGGCAGGTCATAAATTGCGGTCGTATTGGGGCCGTTGCGAGTGCTTAGAGCGTCCGTGACTTAACATTTAGCTCATATTTTCTTGATTTCTTCTATTGCCTTCTTTAAAGCGTTGGCTCTCTAACTAACCGTAGGTGAGAGTGCGTTAGTGTTAACGAGTTGTAGGTAAGCTCCAAAAACTAGGAGAGTAGGAATGAGGCCATTAGGGCCAGCGGAGTCATTAAGGGCTTTGAATGCCATTTATAGGGCTATGTCTTTGTTAATTCTAGGGATTTCAGCTGTAACAATCTGGTAAACGCGCCATAAGGGTCCATGGTAATATTTAACCATGCTGACTAAGTTGTAAGCTTTAACTAGTACGCCTTTTACGGTTATTCCTATATTTGCGGCATATTGTTTAAATTCTTTACTAACAAAGTTCTTTCTGGCGTCTGTGGTGATAAGGTCCAGGGGGCCTAGGTAAGTATTAATCTAGCATACTTGTAGTACATCCCATATATGTTTTGCGCTAATATTCTATAGCTATCTACCAGCCTAAAAGCGGGTAGCTTTATTAACAATATATAGGAGTGGCATTGAGTTGATATATATTACGTCAACTATAATGCAATAGTTAAAGTTAACGTCGTCTTATAGGGTGAACTTAAATCTTCCTGGTAACTTGCTATATTTCTGGCAAAAAGAGCAATAGTAGGTAAGATATTTAAGGGCTTAGTTATCAACATTATGGCCTAAATACTTAAGTACACGTTTAAGGCGTTTGGTAGAGGGATGGCCGAAACAACGGTAAAGCCGGTGTAGTTCTGTGTAAGTTAGGTAACATGGATTTTGGTTAAAGGACTCTGTTAAGTAGTTTTCTAATAAAGCGTTCCAAAGCAGGAAAGGATACCCGAAACGTCTTATAATTGGTATATCCCCACTAGGGGCAACCAGTAGGTTCTTAAGGTTGTTAAGGTACACCTATAGTTAATCCATATCTGCTAAATAAAGTAGAAATGGGGTATTAACTTAAATAATATGGAACTTAACTGTGCCAATAGGTGTAATTATCTTAATTGAGCCGATTAAGGAGGTTGAACCTATTTTAAACTGTACATTAACTTTGCCTTATATAGAGGTGTTTAGGTGTATACTAGTAAACTTCTAGAATGCTAGAAATTGGCCGTATCTAGCCATAGAGCGTTTTAAGGCTCCTATATCAATCATTATACCTAGGAACTTGTTTGATGTATACCAAGTAATTATGTTGTAGGCGAAAGGGTCTTGGTTAAGAGAGGATGGATCGGTTATACTATTTATGGCTGTAATTAAATGCATAAAGGCTTTATTGGCTAGTTCAGCGGTTATAGAGGCTGCTTTGTTCTGGGTGGTCTAGCCAAAGGAGGTAAAGTATTGGCAGATATCCTATTCAATATCCTGGTCGGTTGTATTATCGTTGGAGCTAATATTAATAGTAACTACTTAAAAGGCTTCTTTAAGTTCGTCTTCTAAACTATCCTCTCCTTCGTAATTAACAATATACTACTTCAAACGTTCATTAAAGCGGCGATTGAACTTGCGGAACGTATCCTTGTGTTAAGTCTTAAATCTAGCCTTAGACTCATTGCGTTCCTCTTCAGTGTGTTTCTATAAACGGCAACCTTCCTTATTGCACACAAAGCAACGTAATTTGCCTCTCGGTGGTAGGCCGGAACGGTTATTACGGTTATATTGGTTACGGTTAAAGTATTTATGGTCTATAAAATAGGCCTAAGTCTGCTCTATCTATACAGCATTTTCCTTTTTATACACTATAATAGATAACTGAAGCTTGTTAATAAGAGGGCTGAGTTTGTCTGGTGGGTCCAATACAGCGTATCTACAGGCCGGAACTCCCTGGCAAGCCATAACGAGTTTATTAAGAAGGAACGGTACTATCCGTAGTTCGGCGGTAAGTCTATGTTATAGCTAGGAGAGCTTATTGACCAGTATCTAAAGGCAATCGCTAGTTAACTTTCCTACGTTCTTACTCATAATCTCCGTTAGTGAGACTTCATTCCATTTACTAAGGGTTCGGCGTTCTAATCTAGGACCTTTAAAGAAACCGTGAAGTTGCCGATAAGCTTTGTTAAACGTCAGAATAGCTAATCTACCATTATAATAGTGGTTCAGAGCTAGAACTATTAGCATAAGAGGGAGGGCCTTAAGGTAGGCATTAGGTAGAACGTCCGCTCTATTATAGATGTTATAGAAGATTGTTAACTTAAAGTCGAAGTTTCCGCTAATACCACTATACTTCTGGTCGTCCGTGTACAACTTAGCTGCATTTGCTAGTTCCTTTCCGTATCCTAGTGTAGAAGTGGGTGTTGTGGCCTATGGAGGTAGGAATGGTGGACTTAGAAGCAGAGTCGGTCGGAATATTGGTAAAGTTATTATAGGTGTGCTTTCGGGTATTGATTGAGGTATAAGTTTTTATAGAGTCTTGTGCTTTAAGCCGCGTATAAATATGTTAGTAAGTACGTTGGACTTAAAGGTGCCATCAGATTGCTCTTTATAGGCTTTATTAAATTCTTCTTGGCTCCATTTGTGTTGAGTTTCTTTAAGTAGTATATTAGCCAAAACTTGTGCAAGCTTAGTACGTTTATCATTCTTACGTACGTACACTCCTCCCTTGCGAAGAAGGAGGAAAAGGTTCTTAAGGGTTCTAGTGCTAGCTTAAGAGAATGTATCCGTAACAAACTTTTTGAAGTCTTCTTAAAAGAAATCCCATAAAGCACTGTTAACAGAGTTGTCATTATTATATTCCCATATCTTAAACTGAATATAGTCTGTAACATCGTCGTTAGTTACAGTTTGTATGTTAATTTTATTCTTCTATCATTCTGCTTCTTTGCTCTAATTCTTAGGGGTAGAAGCCATCTTGTCTAGTTGTAAAGAGGGTATTAATAGAGGGTATTAGTGGAGGGTGTCAGTGTTCGTATAGAGAGAGAGGGAGGGTGTCGGTGTTTGTAAGGAGGGAGAGAGGGTGGTTAACACAAGTTATCAAAAACTTAACTTTTAATGAGGTGGGAAGCAATATCCTTCTAAATTTAGAGTATTATTGTTTAATTTTTAGCAGTAATAAGGGTCTGTAGGCAACGGTGAGCTATTAAGCTTCCAGATTATCCCTAATACTCTCTTTAACTGAAATAGGGCCGTTATAAGGTGGAGCGTTAGACGTCTTCTAAACTAATGCGTATTTCCTAATCTGTACGCGCTCACTAATCAGTGTTGGTATCACTTTAATAGACGCAATACATGTATTCTTGGATACAAGTGGTAAGTCTATTTGGTGGTGGTTAAGGTTCTAAGCTACAGGACACGCGTGCTAATCTACATGGTGGTTGGTCACGTGGTTAAAGCGAATTAGCATACGCGACCACGTGGCCAGAGTGAATTGGTATTCCTATAGAATCTTAAGCCTCTTTCTGGCTTTTTAATAAATAGTATAGGTAGGGCAAATAGGGATTAACTAGGGCAAATAAATCCTTTTTCTAGATATTTGTTAAGGTATTATCGCATTATAAGCAGTTCTTTTTATAATATACTGTATAGCGGACCGAACTTTAGTGTTATACCAGGCTTAAGTTTAATCTTAAAATTGTGCTTATTTTAGTACGGGGCTAGTTAGTTTACAAATTGTTTTTTAAACTTATTAATTAGGTTATAGTACTCTTTAGGCACAAGAGGTTAAAGATTAAGATATTATTTTAGTTCTAGTGCTTTCTTAATATCTTCTATAGTTATAGTAAAGATTTTATAATCTTGTCTTTTTGCTAATAAGATAAAAGACGCGGCCTATATTATATAAAATTTAAGAGATTTTAATGTAATATCTTTATATTCTTTACTATAATTAGCAGTTATAGCTTTATTATATTAGTTTAAGGTTCGTGGTAAGGGCAATTTATATTATATTAAATTTAAATGGTTATATACGTATTTGTAGGGTAAATGGTTTTTTAAGTAATAACTTTAGTAGTAAGTTATATGGAACTTTAGTGTTTCTTTAACTTAGCTAATTAAAGGGTTATATTGTTTTAGCCATCTATATTTAAGTATAATTTTATATTACTTTAAGGGTGTTATAAATAGGGAGATGTGTTTAACGTATTTGCCTATCTGTATTTTTACTTTAGCGTAGTATGTTATTTCGCTATATATTAAGGGTTTACTATTAAAGCCTTATAGGCCTTAAGGCTTATTAAGTTTCTTTAAATTTAGGCGTTAAGTTTTTGCATAGTTTGTATTAATAAAGCCTATACTAGTGGCTCCGCTATCTATTAGGATTTACACCTTCTTCTAATTTTTAAGTATTTAAATTTTACTAAGTATATTAAGGGAGTTATGCCGTATATTAGCGCTGGAAGAGCTTAGATACTTATACTCTTCCACTTTTTATCTTAAGGCGTAACTTAGCCTTAGAATAATTTATTTTCTAAGTTAACTAAAGGCAAGATGCTTTATGGCAACTAAATATTATTATTATTCATTGCTTAACGTCCGATTCGGATCCCTGTTGGGCCCACGCGGACTACTCCTTATATATATATGGGGAGAAAACTCTATTTAAGAAAACCCCGTGATCCGTCTCCCTACCTTTTGGGGCTCGCTTGCGAGTCGCCTATAAGTCACCAGTGGTGCTCTACTACCTTACTTTTTAACCTCCTTAGGAACTACTGCTGCCGTAACAAACCTACGGACGCGCTAGTATTACACACTGTACTCTACTCCTGTAGAGTTATTAGGGGGCGCCTATTACTCGCCCCTTTGCCTTCTATTACTATTTCCTTTGCAACCCAGAACTGGTCTAGTATATTTTGGCCAATAAGCCACCGGGTAGCCGCCTTGAGGCCTTTCTATATTGAAAGTAGTGTATTATAGTTTTCTGTGCCAGCTATTGAGAGTATTGCTTCTCGGCCGGTGCGTAAGGGCAGGTAGTTATATAGTAGAGTTCGATATGCCTGCTTATCTAGGCCTCTACCCCAGTTTTCTAGTATTTAGTCCTAGTTACCTAGGCCTAAAGGCCTAGGGGGCTTTCTATAAGCAGTTAGCTGCCACTACTAATTAATAGGGGGTTTTACTATTCTTTTGGATATTTTATAATGGGGTTAACCTAAGTACTAGACCGCCCCCTAGCGGTCTATATAAGAATCTCCTCCTAGAGTTGGTATGCTTTTATACGGCTTAGGAGCCTTCTATAGCCTTTAGTTTTACGCCTTTTTTTATTATTTCCGCTGGTATAGACATAAGCTGCCGCTTCTAGGGGTCGCAACTCCCTTCTTATATACCTACTGGCGTAATCCTACAAGGGCGTCATAGCTGCATCCTATAATATAGAAGCCTTAGGTACCTTCTATAGTTAAGGCCTAGACTAAAAGCCTCCCCTACCTAAGTAACTCCTGTTTGCTCCTTAAGTATACCTCACTAGCATACCGCCCTAGAGGCGAACGGTTCTGTCTATTAGTATACTAACACGCGCATCCGTTCTCTTAAGCTACGTAGTAGTCTCTCCGGCTAGGACGTAATACTGCCTGCATACTAGGTGCACTAAGGGTTAGGGCCTAGCTAAGGGGTAAGGTCCTTAGAGCTAGTAGTAGCTACTACGCACTACACCCCGCGGGAGGCTAGTAGTAATATAGGGGCGCAATACCCTATACTGCTGCCAGTTCCCGTTTTGTGTTGCCTATAAGAGTCTCCTTATAACAGGCCGACCGTGTCTTGCAGGAGAGGGGCCGTAGAGATACTAGGTCCTATACCAGACAACCTACTCTCCCCTCTCCTACTAACTAAGCTTATGTCCCCCCCTTTTATAAGCTGGCCTATATCTCTAACTATTAAGTCCTTGTCTAACTGGCCTGTGTTTCCCCTATAGCCTCCCCTATATATATGCATTAGGTTGCGAGCACTACGCCTATTAAGACCCTCCTATAAGTCGCCTTATGCATATGCGCATTAGGTTGCGTGTACTATGCCTATTAAGACCCTCCTATAAGTCGCCTGTAAGTCAACTGTAGGTTAACTGTAAGTTGACTGTAAGTTAAACGCTATAGGGCCGTTAAAGCTGGCCTGTGTTTCCGCTGCCTAGAGCTTTACCCGTGTTTCCACCTCGTTAAGCCGTCTAGTCGCCGTCGCGTCGCCGTTGCGTCGCTGTCGCTGTACTAGGTCGTACGCACTATGCCTATTAAGACCCTCTTCTAAGTTACCTAAGTGTACCGGATACTAGATAGGCCCTTATAGAGGGGCCTTAATAAGTTCTCTAGGTAGGGCCTTAATAAGTTCTTTATAGTGGCCTTAGGGCCTTAATAAGTTTCGTATAAAGTATCTACGACGTATTAACCTTAACAAATTCTTATAAAAGGAGGATCCCTATGCCCTTATTATATATACTTCGCGATTTTAGAGCTAGTGTAAGTCTAAGGGTATCCTATTATACGCCTAGGACGCGTCCACGTTAACTGGCTAGATAAGGCCAGTTTTGGGCCTGGCTGCGAGCTAGGTAGTTATATATCAGGCGGTTTTTATATCCCAGTTTCCCTTGCTAGGCCTCCCTAGATGGTAGAATAAGAGCTCTAAGTGGAGGCAGTAAGGCTCCTAGTGTTGTTAAGGGCGATGCTTTGTACGCGTCGCGGGCCCATTACCACAGAGTCAAACGACAGCGCTGCACGCGCTGCGACGGCTCTCTACCATCGCCTCTGCACTTGGCCATTAATAGGAATAGGATTCCAGATGATGTTTCCACCTACGGCGACGTGGACGCGTGCAGTAGGGCTTCGCGGGCTGGCAACTAAATATAATTTATAGAGTAGGTATAGTTTAAGGAATAAGTATGGCTTAATAAATGGGTACAATTTAAGGATTAGGAGGAACTATAGCGGACTTTTTTTTAAAAGGGTGTGTTCGGCAATGCTTTTAAATATATCCTTTTTTACCGCATCTAAAGCATTCTTTATTTGTGGCTTAAGTTCTTTATTTATTAGTTCCTAAGGGTATATAGGATTAAGTGGTATTAAGGTTTATAGGGTTATGTATAGGGCTTTTAGGTTTTAGAGACGGATTGCGCTTTAAGGTATATACCAGTTTTATAGAGTTTTAACCGCGAGGTATAGTTAAATTTAGAGAATAAGTCTATTTATTATACTAAAGGTTCTTATTAATTTATTAATATACTATAGCAAACTTGGATAGGTTTTTTAGTAGTTCTTTGCCTATTAACTGGGCTCTAATCTTATCCAAAATAGCTTATTAAAGGGCAGCGACTCTAACGGCTTAATTTTAGTCTAGCTTACTAATAAGACCCAAAAATTCTAAAAAGAAGCTAGTAAAGTCTCGGTTCCGTTATTATAGATTTTTAAGTTTAGTAATAGCTATATATTCGTAGCTGGTGTTATTATATATTTGTTCCAGTAGAGAGATAAAGGTTTTAAAATTAATAAAAGTGTAATTACAGAAGAATAGATCTATGGTTTATATAATATCTTTACTTAATTAGGATATTCTATAGCTAACCTTACTAACTTTAGTAGGGTATTAATTATAGTTTATTAAAAGTTTAAGACGGAGCTTGGTTATAAGGGGATATAGGTTATTTTAGTTTCTATTAAACATTAGAGGATTAGGGAGCTTTTTAGATTTTATAATAGGCACTTAGTTTATTATATATATAGGTTAAGCTACTATTACTAGTTTTGCATTCTTATTTAACGGGCCTAGTTTAAATACCGTTATATTAATCTTGTTTATAGGTATTGTTATTAAGGTTTATAATATAAGTGCCTTAATATTGCGGAGTTTTTTATGGAGTGCTTCCATTAATTGCTAGTGCTAGGCTTCTAGTGCAGCCCGCTGCTAAGCTAAGGCGTCTATAAAGGACTATTATATTATGGTTAACTGTTCCCTAACTAGGGTTATAATACTTATAGTTATTAAAAGGGATTCGGGTTCGTTTGCCATTTTAATAGTAGTTGTTTTAATGTAATATAATACAAGGACGCAAAGAGGCTTTAGGGAAGATTTAAAGAAATAATATAAATTCTATCTAATATAAGGATATATAGCTCTTGCTAAATATAAGATGTTATATAAAGAAGAGAAAGGAATATAGGAAACTTATAACTAAATATTTAGGGTCTTAGCAGTAGACGTATGGGCATAAGCCCACGCGGACTTTAATAGGTTTTGACCAAATTCTATTATATTAGTGGAATTTGGTAGAATTTAATTAAGAGTAGAACTTAGTGGAATTTAATTAAGTTAGCGGAATTTAGCAGAATTTGGTAGAATTTAATTAAAGCGTTGAAATTTATTTGTTAAGTATTTTACTAAGACATTCCTACTATAACTGGGCTAGTCCTGTTACACATATAGCCTAGGAAGGCCCTAATAATATCCCCCCTTATAGGCTGGACTGTACTTAACCTAAACCCTAGTATTAAAAATAAATTATATAATACTAACGAACCTCTAGGTAGCTAGTAATGGTACCTAAAGTAAGCTTATCTAAAAGAGCTACCTCTACTTAAAAGAAACACGAGATCCAGTTAGGATTAGAAATTAATAATAATAATAATACTCTAGATATACGCAAACAGATTTATAACCTTATAGCTAAATAGGTAGCTAATTACCTTATAGCTAAAGCTGTGTAAGAGACTCTAGACGAGATCCTAAAGAGCTTTATAGCCCTATAAAATAGTTTAGTCTCCCGTATTAGAAGCCCTAGTTAACCTATTTACTCTACCAAATATAATACCCTAGGTAGTATAGATATAATAGTAAAGCAATTAAAATTTATTAAGCTCTTTAACTCTTAATAGCTATTTAATAGGATAGACCCTACCTTTAAAAATTGGAGGATTTAAGTATAAGAAAAGCTCTGTATTAACTATAACTATTTCCCCTATAAAAAAGCTAAAATACTCTACCTCTTTAGTTAAACTATTAAGGACGCCTAGTAATACCTTTAGGCTAGATTTAAAGACGAGTTACCTATTTAGTTTATATCTATTAATAAGATAATATAGTATCTAGCTACTATCTATATTAATCTAAATAAAGTATGGAATGCCTATTAAGGAGATAGAGAAAGAAGAAATGTCTAACAAGTTAGAAAAAGAAAAACCCTAGAGAAAAACTCCCTCCTAGGGTATTCTATTAATTTTAAGGAGATTAATTTAAGTTAGCTAATAGGTAGAAAACACTTTATAGTTCTATATATAGTTAATATAACTACCCTTATTAATACTAGAGCAAATAGCTTTGCCTTTATAAATACTACTTATATAAATAATATTACTAAGTTCTTAAATATAAATACTACCTAACTAGAGAAGCCTATTTAAGTAAAGGGCTATAATAGCTAAGCCGGCAAGCTGGTTACCTATATTTTAAAGCTATATATTGCTATTAATAGATAGCGCTAATTTAGTATCCCCTTCTATATCCTAAACCTAGAGTCCTATAACATAATTTTTAGCTAAAAATAGATATCCTACTTTAATATTTGGCTAAACGTTTAATAAAGATAGTTTATTTAGCTAGAGAATAACTAAAACTACTTTCCTTTATTAGAGAAATTTAGACTAACCGCAAAATACTAGCCGTAAAGGCTAACCCTATTTATTAATAGGATGTTAGGGACCGTAACCTAGCCTTTACCTAAAAGGATACCCATTACAAGGCTAGTAGGAACTCTATACTAATAAGAATAAACCCCTAATATACTATAGTTAAAAAGGATTCTACTTATAGAAGTAGAATAAATAGTAATATAGATAACTTCTAAATTATAGGGATTCAGCTAATATAAAAGAGGACGTCCTAATAGAATATAAAAGATAACCTTTAGAAGATATAATAGGAGCTAAAGGGAGTAAAGATAACGCTAATGCGCTAAAGGCCCCTAAGGCTATAGATGCCCCTACTATTATATAACCCCTCTATAATAGATATTACAGTAATTAGTACTATAGGTTTCTACTTTAATATATATTAAAAGGATAATAAGGTCTTTATAACTAGCTTATACAAAATTAACTAGATTATTAATAAGAAGGAAGAAGGGCTAGTAGAGAAAACTGATTAGAAGCTAGTTAAGCGCCTTCTCTCTATTTACCTCTTAAATTATAGACGCGTTCTTAAAAGCAGCTTTAAATATACTGCCCCCTACTAAACCTATAACTATAAAATTTAATTAGAGGCTAATAACTCCTTAGGCTATAGCCCCCTTTACTAGCAAACTATAGAGAAACTAAAAGTAATAAAGCAGTACTTAATTAACAGCCTCTATAAAGGGTTTATTAAGCTAAGTTAGGCCCCTTTTACTTCTTTTATCCTATTTATAAAGAAGCCTAATAAAGGCCTTTATTTCTATATTAACTATTAAAAACTAAACACTATTACTTAAAAAAACTATTACCCTTTCCCCCTAATTAATAAGACCTTTATATGCCTAAGTTAAGCTAAAATCTTTACAAAGCTTAATATCCGCTAAGCTTTTACTAAATTAGAATAGACCCTATATTAGAAGATCTAATAACATTCCGCACCTATTACGGTTCTTATAAATATAAAGTCCTTCCTTTTAGACTAATAAATAAGCTAGTTATATACTAACGGTATATAAATAATATTCTTTTTAATTACCTTAATAAATTCTATATAGTATACCTAAACGACATTTTTATATACTTGGATAATAAACTTAAGTATCCCATAGCGTTCGACTTACAGTCGACTTACAGTCAACCCACAGTCAACTCACAGGCGACTCACAGGAGGGTCTTAATAGGCATAATACACGCAACCTAATGCGCATATGCATAAGGCGACTTATAGGAGGGTCTTAATAGGCGTGGTACTCGCAACCTAATGCATACATATGGGGGAGGCTATAGGGGAAACATAGGCCAGTCGGACAAGGACTCAACAGTTAGAGACACAGGCCAGCTTATAAAAGGGGGGGACACAAGCTTAGTTAGTAGGAGAGGGGAGAGTAGGTTGTCTAGTATGGGACCTAGTATCTCTACGGCCCCTCTCCTACAAGACACGGTCGGCCTATTATAAGGAGACTCTTATAGGCAATGCAAAACGGGAACTGGCAGCAGTATAGGGTATTACGCCCCTATATTACTACTAGCCTCCCACGGGGCGTAGTGTGTAGTAGCCACTGCTGGCTTTAAGGACCTTACCCCTTAGCTAGGCCCTGACCCTTAGTGCACCTAGTAGGCAGGTAGGATCACGTCCTAGCCAGAGAGACTACTATGTGGCTTAAGAAAACGGATGCGTGTGTTGGTATACTAATAGACAGAACCGTTCGCCTCTAGGGCGGTACGCTAGTAAGGTATGCTTAAGGAGCAAACAGGAGTTACTTAGGTAGGGGAGGCTTTTAGTCTAGGCCTTAACTATAGAAGGTACCCAAGGCTTCTATATTATAGGATGCAGCCACGACGCCCTCGTAGGATTACGCCAGTAGGTATATAAGAAGGGAGTTGCGACCCCTAGAAGCGGCAGCTTATGCCTATACCGGCGGAAATAATAAAGAAAGGCGTAAAACTAGAGGCTATGGAAGGCTCCTAAGCTATATAAAAGCATACTAACTCTAGGAGGAGATTCTTATATAAACCGCTAGGGGGCGGTCTAGTACTTAGGTTAACCCCATTATAAGATATCCAAAAGAATGGTAAAACCCCCCGTTAATTAGTAGTGGCAGCTAACTGCTTATAGAAAGCCCCCTAGGCCTTTAGGCCTAGGTAACTGGGACTAAATACTAGAAAACTGGGGTAGAGGCCTAGATAAGCAGGCATGTTGAACTCTACTATATAACTACCTACCCCTACGCACCGGCCGAGAAGCAATGCTCTCAGCAGCTGGCATAGAAAACTATAATACACTACTCTTAACATAGAAAGGCCTTAAGGCGGCTACCCGGTGGCTTATTAGCTAAAATGTGCTAGACTAGTTCTGGGTTACAAAGGAAATAGCAATAAAAGGCAAAGGGGCGAGTAATAGGCGCCCCCTAATAACTCTATAGGAGTAGAGTACAGTGTATAATACTAGCGCGTCCGTAGGTTTGTTACGGCAGCAGTAGTTCCCAAGGAGGTTAAAAAGTAAGGTAGTAGAGCACCACTGGTGACTCGCAGGCAACTTATAAGCGAGCCCTAAAAGGCGGGGAGATGGATTACAGGGTTTTCTCAAATAGAGTTTTCTCCCTATATATATATAAGGAGTAGTCCGCGTGGGCCTAACAGGGATCCGAATCGGACGTTAAGTAATGAATAATAATAATAATAAACTTAAGTACTAAGTTTATATTAAGAAGGTCCTAGAGGGGCTGCGGAATATAGGCCTATAAGTTAATATTAAAAAATACAAATTCAGAGTAAAACGTATAAAGTACTTTAGGTTTATCGTTAGTATAAAAGGAATTAAAGTTAACCCTAAGAAGGTTTAGGCAATTTATAACTAAAAAAACCCTTATACTATAAAGGGGATCTAGTCCTTTCTTAGCTTTTATAATTTCTACTATTCGTTTATTTATAATTATAGGATTATAGCTAAGCCTCTTATATAACTAACTAAAAACAATATATCTTTTATTTTTAATAATAACTATATAGAAACCTTTAAGGAGTTAAAGAACCGACTTATCTCCTCTTTAATTCTCCGTTACTATAACCTAGATCTAAAATTAATACTGGAAATAGATATATTTAATGAAGTAGTAGCGGGGGTTCTCTTATAGCTATACCTCAATAGTAAATAGTACTCTATTACGTTCTTTTTAAAGATAATAGCCCTAGCTAAGTATAACTATAAGGTGTATAATAAGAAAATGCTAGCTATTATATAATTATTATCCTAGTAGCGTATAGAGCTTAAAAGAATAGACTTTTAGATTAAGGTCTATATTAATTATAAAGCCCTTAAGTATTTTATAATAATAAAGCAGCTTACTAATTAATAGGCCTAATAGGCTAAAATACTCTCCTAATTCTTCTTTATAATTATATACCGTCTTAGTAAATAGAATTTTAAGGCTAATACCCTGACCTAGAGAGAATAGAACGTAGAGTTATAAGATATGCTAAAGGCTTAGCACTAAATACGTGCCCTCCTTCGTCCTAAATAGCTTAACCTATATATTCTTAAGGAACTAAGCTCTAAATAAAATAAGCTAGCACTATTAAAAGAAAAGATCCTAGATAAACTAATAGGACTAATTAATTACATCCTAATTATAAACCGTATAGCTAAATTCCTTAAAGCCCTCTATAACTAAGCTATAAAAGGTAACCCTAATTTAGAAATAGAAGATAGACTACTTTTATACTAAAAACAGCTTATAGTTCTAGATATTAATAACATATAAATAAAGCTAATCTATAAAGCCTACTATTAAGTCTTTATAGCGCAGCTTAGCTAAAATAAGACCTACTAACTACTAGCGCCTTATTACTATTAGTAAGGACTCCTATCCAATATAGAATAATTTATTAGAAACTACTATACTTATAAACATATAGATACCCATAGGGATTAAACTCCTAAATAGCTATAACTACTACTAGTTCCTAAACGCCATAGTAATATATTATAATAGATTTTAAATTATTTCTAAAGAATAAATACGGCTATAATATAGCCTTTATAGTAGTTAACTAACTAAGTAAACAAGCTATTTCCCTTCCTTACTTTAAAACTATAACTGTAAAGAATATAGCCTATATATACGTTATGTAAGGACGCGAAGAGACTTTAGGGAAGATTTAAAGGAATAATATAAATTCTATCTAAATCTAAGGGTATATAGCTCTTATAGAGTACAAGATGTTGCGTAAAGAAGAAAAAGGAATAACGAAAGAATCTTATAATTAAACAGTTAGGAGTTTTAGTGGTTAATACATGCGTATATATGCACGCGGTCTTTAACGGATTTCAGTAAAATTAAATTAAATTTAACTAAAGCGTCGGAATTTATCTGTCGAGTGTTTTACTAAAACATTCCTACTATAACTAGGCTAGTCCTATTATAGTACCCCCCCTTTAGCCAAAGGTCCAAATAATTTAATTATAATTAAGACTTATTACTTATCGCGTTTTTGTGTATTTGCGTTAGTAGTAGTAGCAGTATAGTGTTCTACCAGTTCTAATTATTAAATAGACCAATTAGGATTTTCCATCCCTAAGATAGAAAATTGCTGTTAGTTTAGTTAAGGCGGTAAGCAGAACTAACATCTTTATAGTAGGTCTTAGTAAGGCAAATCTAACCAATTAGACAACTTTAATCGCTGGTTAAAGTTCCTTAATATCTTATATGTTATATAACCGTATTACAAACATTATAATATATTTTAAGTTCTTTTTAATTTTAAGTTTCCTGCTATTGTGTTTCGTGTATTCGTATTAGGTGGCAATTATTTACCTTTATATTGCGTCTATCTAGCTAAAGTAGGCTATAAAGGATAGTCTTTATGGAATTCTTTACTAAGGAAGGCGCGTTGGCCTTAATCTATTTATAGGTTTCCTAGGTTTATATTTTATATCCTTTTTACTTAATAAGAAGTTTAAATCATTTAAATCGTGTTTTCTATTATATATTATTAATTAAGTTCATAAAGTACAAACCGTTACCGTTGTTAATAATTATAGAAGGTAATAGCGGCACTTTATAAGTTATAGGATTATCTTTTAAAGGTTATAATAAGCTTATATAAAATGTTAGATATATTTTTATCTTAGTTAGTAATTTAAGCTTATAGGTATATGGGCTTAGTTTCTTTTTAATTTAGTATAGGCCTATAAACTTCTAATTAAGTTTCTTTAAGGGCCGTTAAGTCTATAGGTTTTATATATTTAGGTAAACTATATTACCTTCCTTAAAGTCCTATATAGAAGCTCGTCCTTTATTTATATGCCATTCCTATACTATTTAAGCGTATATTAATTTACTTTGTAATAGTTTTATTAACTACTTTATTTAATTAGTAAAGTTATATACGTTAATTAACTAAATCCGTTTAATTATAGGTCCTATTATATTGATTTTAGGTTATAGTTTAAATTTAAGTTAAGGGTCTTATCCATAGGTCGCATAGAACAGCGTTACGCCTATTAATATATTTATTATATTATTTGCAGTAAACTTAGCTAAAGGTAGCCATTTTTCCTAGTCGTCTTATAGGTAGGAGTAGTATATTTATAGGTATTATTCTATAATTATATTCGCAATTTTAGTTTAACTATTTATCTCTAGATAAAATACAGTTAAGAGTTATATTTAAATACTTAATTATTTATATAGAGCTTACTAGAAGTCTAAAACAAACTAGCTTTTATAGTTGGATACTATTAAGTTAGAAAGTCTATATAGCTTAAAGACATACTTAACAAAACATTTAGCTACTAATATCGCGTTAATTAAGTTTATGGGTATTATATATCGCACTTTTATAAAACGGTTAATAACCACTATAACATTTATAAACCTATTACTGTTAGGCAAGTCAACTACAAAGTTAATTAAGATATTGCGCCATCTTTATATTGGAATTGGTAACGGTTAAAGTACTCCTTACTTCTTTATATAAGAGGTCTTTCTACGTACACATATCCTATATACTTAAACATATTTTTATATATAGTTATATATTATAGGCTAGTAGTATACTTGTTAAATAATCTTATAGGTCTTTATATAGCCAAGATGCCCTACTATAGGGGAGTTATATACAAATTTAAGTATCTTAAATTGTAAAGGTTTAGAATTCGGAACTACTATCTTCTGTTAATAGTATAGTCAATTATTTTAAATTTTAAATTTAGTAAGTATAATATCCTTATACTATCGTTTTCCTATTTAAATCGCTTTTATTATATCTATTATCTTTATATCGTTTTTACATTTATATTCCATTAACGTGGTTTATTAGCGAGTCACGTATATTAACAAGCCACGCACTTTAAAACTTACTAAAATCGCGATTTTTTAAACCTTGTAAAATCAACCAATTTCTTAATAAAAATTAATGCAAATTAATAGCGGCCTATTAATGTAATAACTAACTAATATTAGAAATATTAGAAATCTTATATAAGTGGAAGTAGGTTAGATAGGAAAAGTAGGGCAATTTTACTCTGCTTTTCCTATCTAACCTACTTCCGCTTATATAAGATTTTTAATATTTCTACTATCGGTTAGTTATTACATCAATAGGCCGCTATTAAATTTGCATTAATTTTTATTAAGAATTGGTTGATTTTACAAGGGTTAAAAAATCGCGATTTTGGTAAGTTTTAAAGTGCGCGGCTCGCTAATATGCGCGACTCGCTAATAAACCACGTTAGCTTATTGATTTCTATTTCCTATTTATTAATTTCTAATTTATTTCTATTAAGTTCCATATTTAAGAATATAGGACATAGTTTTTTAAAACGTTTAGGGGGCAATAAAATCTATAATTAATTTATAATCGGTTTATCTAAAGCGTTCGCAGGTAGGTCTTATAATTATTATATTAATACGTTAGGCTTTTAATTAAGTTTACCTAGTTAATATATAATCTTAAAGTTAAATTATAAGAGGTATTTAGCCTAATAAATTTGGCGCTGCGTTAATTGCTTTATAGTTATAACGTACTATAGATTCTTATAGTCTGTTAATACGCGTATTAAAAATAATAATTTTTTAAGCTTGGGACGCTATTATTTAAAGCATCTAATAATTATAAGTAGTTCCTTATTATATATCTTGTAGTTTAATTTAGTAGGGGCGAGTTTCTAGGAGAGAAAGGCTACTAAATATAGCTCGCCATTCTTATTATATTGTAATAATTCTCCCCCTAGCGCATAATTAGACAAGTCTATTTTAATAGTATATTTAAGGTTAGGGTTAAAGTAAGCAAGAATCGGAGTAGTCATAAAGTAATATTTTAAATTATTAAAAGCCTATTCGCATCTAACAGTTTATTTAAATTTTATATTCTTCCTTATTAGGTTTACTAATGGCTAGGTAATTTCTAAGAAGTAGTTAATAAACTAATAATAAAAATTTATAAGTCCTAGAAATTCTTAAGTGTTTTATATATTGCTAGGGCTTTCCTAGTTTATAATTACAGCAACTTTCTTAGGGTTTATTTTAATTCTATTACGGGATATAATTAAGCCTAAGTATATAACCTTAGATGTGTAAAACTTGTATTTTTTAATGTTGCATTATAGGCCTATATCTTATAGGCGTTTAAGGACCATTCTAATATATTTTTAATACTCTAAAAGCAAGGACGAGTAGATTAAGATATTATTAATATATACGGTAATAAATATATTAAGGAATTTATAAAGCGTATTATTAACATATTACTAAAATATACTAGGACTGTTCTTTACACTAAACGGCATTACTAGGTATTTAAAGAGTCCCTATTATATATAAAAAGCTATATACTTCTTATCTCCTTTATATATACGGATTTTATTAAAGGCGGTAACTATATTAAGCTTTATAAAGTACTATACCTTTACTAAATAGTTAAGCGTCTCTTAAATTAAGGGAATTAGATATCAGTTTTAAATTATAATTGTGTTTAGAGCTTAATAATTAACATAGAATTTTAAGCCTCCTTTTAGCTTTTTAATAAATAATATAGGTAAGGTAAATAGAGATTAACTAGGGCGAATAAATACTTTTTCTAGATACTTATTAAGGTATTATCGCATTATAAGTAGTTCCTTTTATTATTATTCATTGCTTAACGTCCGATTCGGATCCCTATTGGGCCCACGCGGACTACTCCTTATATACATATAGGGAGAAAACTTTTTTGAGAAAACCCCGTGATCCATCTCCCTGCCTTTTGGGACTCGTCTATAAGGCGCCTATAAGTCACCTATAGTGCTCTACTACCTTACTTTTTGACCTCCTTAGGAACCACTGCTGCCGTAACAAGCCTACGGATGCGCTAGTATCGCAAACTTTGCTCTACTACTGTAGAGTTATTAGGGGGCGCCTATTGCTCGCCCCTTTACCTTCTATTACTATTTCCTTTGCAACCCAAAACTGGTCTAGCATATTTTAGCTAATAAGCTACCGGGTAACCGCCTTAAGACCTTTTTATATTAAGAGTAGTGTGTTATAGTTCTCTATGCCAGCTACTAAGAGCATAGCTTCTCGGTTAGTGCGTAGGGGGCATAACAGTATTACGTGTTTTGGTGTCTGTCTTGGCCAGCTACATTCGCATCTCGGGCAGGTAGTTATATAGTAGAGTTTAACATGCCTGCTTATCCAGGCCTCTACCCCAGTTTTCTAGTATTTAGTCCTAGTTACCTAGGCCTAAAGGCCTAAGGGGCTTTCTATAAGCAGTTGGCTGCCACTACTAATTAATGGGGGGTTTTACCATTCTTTTGGATATCTTATAATGGGGTTAACCTAAGTACTAAACTGCCTCCTAGCGGTCTATATAAGAATCTCCTCCCAGAGTTAGTATGCTTTTGCACGGCTTAGAAGCCTTCTATAGCCTCTAGTTTTACGCCTTTCTTTATTATTTCCGCTGGTATAGGTATAAGCTGCCGCTTCTAGGGGTTGCAACTCCCTTCTTACGTGCCTACTGGCGTAATCCTATAAGGGCGTTATGGCTGCATCCTATAATATAGAAGCCTTGGGTACCTTTTACAGTTAAGGCCTAGACTAAAAGCTTCCCCTACCTAAGTAACTCCTGTTTACTTCTTAAGCATACCTTACTGGCGTACCGCCCTAGAGGCGAACGGTTCCGTCTATTGGTATACTAATACGCGCATCCGTTCTCTTAAGCCACGTAGTAGTCTTTCTAGCCAGGACGTAATCCTGCCTGCCTACTAGGTGCACTAAGGGTTAGGGCCTAGCTAAGGGGTAAAGTCCTTAGAGCTAGCAGTGGCTACTACGCACTACGCCCCGTAGGAGGCTAGTAGTAATATAGGGGCGTAATACCCTATACTGCTGCCAGTTCCTATTTCGCGTTGCCTATAAGAGTCTCCTTATAATAGGCCAACCGTGTCTTGTAGAAGAGAGGCCGTAGAGATATTAGGTCCTATACTAGATAACCTACTCTCCCCTCTTCTACTAACTAAGCTTATGTCCCCCCCTTTTATAAGCTGGCCTATATCTCTAGCTATTAAGTCCTTGTCTAACTGGCCTATGTTTCCCCTATAGCCTCCCCTATATATATGTATTAGGTTGCGAGCACTATGCCTATTAAGACCCTCCTATAAGTCGCCTTATGCATATGCGCATTAGGTTATATGCACTATACCTATTAAGACCCTTCTATAAGTCGCCTATAAGTCAACTATAGGTTAACTATGAGTTGACTATAAGTTAAACGCTATAGGGCTGTTAAAGCTGGCCTATGTTTCCGCTGCCTAGAGCTTTGCCCGTGTTTCCACCTTGTTAAGCCGTCTGGTCGCCATTGCGTCGCCATTACATCGCTGTCGCTATACTAGGTCGTGCGTACTACGCCTATTAAGACCCTCTTCTAAGTTACCTAAGTGTACCGGATACCAGATAGGCCCTTATAAAGGGGCCTTAATAAGTTCTCTAGGTAGGGCCTTAATAAGTTTTATATAAAGTATTTATAACGCGTTAACCTTAATAAGTTCTTATAAAAGGAGGATCCCTACGCCCTTATTACGTATACTTCGCGATCTTAGAGCTAGTGCAAGCCTAAGGGTGTCCTGTTATACGCCTAGGACGCGTCCACGTTGACTAGCTGGATAAGGCCAGTTTCAGGCCTAGCTGCGAGCCAGGTAGTCGTATATTAGGCGGTTTTTATATCCTAGTTTTCCTTGCTAGGCCTCCCTAGATAGTAGAACAAGAGCTCTAAGCGGAGGCAGTAAGGCTCCTGGTATTATTAAGGGCGATGCTTTATACGCGTTACGGGCCCATCACCATAGAGTCAAACGACAGCGCTGTACGCGCTATGACGGCTCTCTACCATCGCCTCTGCACTTGGCCATTAATAGGAATAGGATTCCAGATAATGTTTCCCCTACGGCGACGTGGACGCGTGCAGTAGGGCTTCGCGGGCGTAGTTCCTTTTATAATATACTATATAGTAGACCAAACTTTAGTATTATACTAGGCTTAAGTTCTATTTTAAAATTGTGCTTATTTTAATACGGGGCTAGTTAGTCTATAAACCATTTTTTAAACTTATTAATTAGATTATGGTACTCTTTAGGTATAAGAGGTTAAGGGTTAGGATATTATTTTAGTTCTAGTACTTTCTTAATATCTTCTATAGTTATAGTAAAGATTTTATAATCTTATCTTTTTACTAATAAGATAAAAGGCGCGGCTTATATTATATAAAATTTAAAAGGTTTTAACAAAACTTCTTTATATTCTTTACTATAATTAGCAGTTATAGATTTATTATATTAGCTTAAGGTTTATAGTAAGGGTAATTTATATTATATTAAATTTAAATAGTTATGTGTATATTTGTAGGGTAAATAGTTTTTTAAGTAATAACTTTAGCAGTAAGTTATATGAAACTCTAGTGTTTCTTTAACCTAGTTAATTAAAGAGTTATGTTGTTTTAGCTATCTATATCTAAGTATTATCTTATATTGCTTTAAAGGTATTATAAATAGGGAAATATATTTAAGGTATTTGTCTATCCGCAATTTTATAAGAGCGTAATACATTAGTTTGCTATATATTAAGGGTTTGCCATTAAAGCCTTATAGGCCTTAAGGCTTATTAAGTTTCTTTAAATTTAGGCGTTAAGTTTTTATATAGTTTATATTAATAAAGCCTATGCTAATAGCCCCGCTATCTATAAGGATTTATACTTCCTTCTATTTGCTAAGTATTTAAATTTCGCTAAATACATTAAGGGAGTTATATTATATATTAGCGCTAAAAGAGCCTAGGCACTTATACTCTTCCACTTTTTATTCTAAGGTGCGACTTAGCCTTAAAATAATTCGTTTTCTAAGTTAACTAAAGGTAAAGTGCTTTGTGGCATCTAAATATAACTTATAGAGTGCGTATAATTTAAGGAATAGGAGGAACTATGGCAGACCTTTTTAAAGGGGTAAGTTTGGTAATGCTTTTAAATATATCCTTTTTTACCATATCTATAGCATTCTCCATTTATAGCGTAAGTTCTTTATTTATTAATTCCTAAGGGTGTATAGGATTAAGCGGCATTAAGGTCTATAGGGTTATATATAGGGCTTTTAGGTTTTAGAGATAAATTGCGCTTTAGGGTATATACCGGTTTTGCAGTATTTTAAATATAAGGTATAGTTAACTTTAGAAAATAAGTCTATTTATTATATTATTATTATTTATTGCTTAACGTCCGATTTGGATCCCTATTAGGCCCACGCGGACTACTCCTTATATACATATAGGGAGAAAACTCTTTTAAGAAAACCCCATAATCCGTCTCCCCGCCTTTTGGGACTCGCCTATAAGGCGCCTATAAGTTACCTATAGTGCTCTACTACCTTACTTTTTGACCTCCTTAGGAACCACTGCTGCCGTAATAAGCCTACGGACGCGCTAGTATCGCAAACTTTGCTCTACTACTATAGAGTTATTAGGGGGCGCCTATTACTCGCCCCTTTACCTTCTATTACTATTTCCTTTACAACCTAAAACTGGTCTAGCATATTTTAGCTAATAAGCTACCGGGTAATCGCCTTAAGACCTTTTTATATTAAGAGTAGTATATTATAGTTCTCTATGCTAGCTACTAAGAGCATAGCTTCTCGGTTAGTGCGTAGGGGGCATAACAGTATTATATATTTTAGTGTCTATCTTAGCCAGCCATATTCGCATCTTAGGCTGCTTACTAGGACACCTACCTAGTAGAGCTAATCTTTTAGTCCTATTATCCCTATTCTTAAGAGTGTTGCTATTATATTTTCTACCTTTGTTAGGCCTTCTTAGAGCTCTTAAGTATTTACCCCCTATGGCGTTAACTATACCACGGCTTAGGTTTCTCTTGCCTAAGTTAGCCTTTATACCTTTAACTCCTATATACCTCTCCAGCGTTGGTCTAACCAGTATTATATTACGGAAGATAGTTTCCTAGCGTTCTTTTATACTCTACTTTAGCTCCTTTCTCTTTTTTACTGTTGTCTTTACTAGCCTCTTACGCGTCTCCCTTTCTCCTTTATATAGGCCTAGGCCCTAACGCAGCACCATTTTTCTTCTACTTTCTTTACCTGTTTCTCCAATATCTCTTCCCTACTTTGGGGTTGTTGGTTTATTCTTCTATAAGGCGCCCTAGGGTCCCTCTATAGTTTATTTAGGCGTGTCTTAATATACTTTATAACATTAGAGTTATATTCACTTTGCGCCCTTTATATTGTAGCGGCTTTAATATATAGTTATAAGGGGGGAATATTAGCTTCCTTCTTAAGCAGTACTGTAGCCGTTTGCTTATACCCTCCTATTATACTCCAGAGGCAGGCTGTTTGGACCTTTTAGAGTAGTTTAAGGAGTAATTTAGGGGGGCCCTTTTTAGTTTCTCTAATGGCCTAAATACTAGATCTATATATTATAGTTAGCCAGACAACTGCTGTATATAGTAGGCGTAACCTCTAGAAGCATAAACCCTATATAGAATTAACAATCCTAGATAATGCAATGTACTGTACTTGGCCCTTATAGGCTACTTATACCGCATATACGCTCTACTAGAGCTTGCTGTCTACCTATACTCCTAATACCCTTAGGCCCTAAACTGGTTAACCCCTAAAGCCTTAAATATAGATTATATGCTAGAGATCTACAGATTGGTTACGTTTTCTTATAAAATAGATTAGCTGGTATTTCTCTAGTAAAAATTGGACTCTATATTGTCTTGCCCATTCTATATAGGTATTATAGGCTTTCTCTAGTATTCTACAGTTCTCTGCGGCTGTTGGCCCATATATAATTAGGTTTATATTATCAACAAAGCCTATCCCCTAGGTCGCCCCTTTCTTAAAGGTATTAAGTAAGTTGCTTATAAAGAAAAGAAAGAGTATAGGCAAAAGAGGTAATCCTTATAGTATACCTATTATAACTGCGATAGGGGGGCTCTAGTATCTGCTAAAGACCAGTAATATCTCTTTCTGGCCTATAAACCCTTAAATAAATTATATAATCTATTCTAGGAAGCCCTTTGCCCTAAGGATGTATAGGAGGCGCTTATAGGGTATATTATTATAGGCACCACTAATATCTAGGCTAAGTATTAATACTATAAAGTCCTTGCGCATAGCCCATACAGTTTTAATGGTAGTAGTAAGTAGTGTAAGTGCTAATAGTATTAAGCGATTCTTTCTTGCCCCTATTTGGCTTTATAGTAGTAGGGCGTGTTCCTCTACCGTATCTGCTATATAGTCCACTATAACCTTTTCTAAGATCTTGCTTAAGGTGTTTTCTAAGGCAATAGGGCAGTAGCTTCCTGGGATTAAGTAGTCTACTTTGCCTTCTTTTTATAAGATAACCGTCGTCATAGATCTTCCGAGTTACGGGTAGTAGCCTATTACAAAGCATGCTCTAGCTACATCTACAAGCCAAGGTGCTATAAGTAGACCATAGGTCTTTAAGGCTTTATTTAGGATCCCATCTAGTCCTAGTACTATATTATTTAAAAGGCGACTAATAGTTCTAGCCATTTCTTTAGTTATTATGTCGCTGTCGACCCTTAGGCGAGTAACTAGTGTTTCGCTAGTAATATTACTAAGGTCTACTAGAGCTAGTTAGGGGAAAAATCTTTCTATAAGGATCTTCGCCTTCTTATCATTGTTGCTTATAGCCTATGGTTCACCTGCTCTTTATAGGGGTAGTAGGTATAAGTCTTCTGCTAGATATCCTGCCTTTTTCTTTGCCTATCTTACCATAGTCCAAAGGCCCTTATTATAGGGGATGCTCGGGTTAGTAGTATATTTATTTATAAACCGTCTCCAGTTATTTCTTGCTTCTTTTTTTAGGGTATTCTTTAGCTAGTTTCTTATGTCTTTATATTGTCTCTCGTCTTTAGGGTTATAGCTGCTTATATATTTCCTTCTTGCTCGTCGTTGGCTAGCTACAAAAACCGCGCATTGTGCGGACCATGCGTGTCACGCATAGAGGCCCGGTTTTAAGACCGGGCAATACTCTTCTAGCCCATTTTTAATCGCTGCCTAGATCCTTTCTAGTCTTTAGTTAATTTCCTTAGGGGTGGCTAATAAGCCTCGCTTATTTAGTATCGGGTGGATTTCTTTTAGGTCTTAAAGTTATTGTTTAACTGTATTAAGGAAACTATCTATCTTAAGCTTCCTTATTGCGTATCTTTTACTATTTAGTTGCGCCTTAATATCCAAATCTAGCTATATCTAGATGGGGATATGGTCTAAGGTAAGTGCCTATTCTTCTTTAGGGATGCACCTTTCGAGTCTCTGGTATAGGCCATTATCCATAAATATAAGGTCAATTGTACTTCTGGCGGTGCCTCATTGCCACGTAATTGCTCCTAGGGGAGTAGCTAGCTTAAGGCCCCAAATATCTATAGCTCTTAGTAGGCACTCTGCCTATCATTTAGCAGCAACATAGATACCCCCCCACTACAGGTAGTAGAGGTTCATGTCTCCTAATAGGATAGACTCTGTGCCTTTTATTGCTAATATAATATTCTCTATTTATGGGACCCTTTTAACCCTAGGGTTATATACATTAATAATTTATACTGGTCCCCTATATATCTGGATTGTTATAACTATAATATCTAGGTTAACTGCTTACTATAACCATAAGGACAGGCTAATAGCCTTGCTAATTATAAAGCACACACATATGGCTACTTTTAGTTTATATAGGAGCTAGAATCCTTAGGGGCAGTATGTTAATTATATATAGGTATTATAATACGGCTCTTATATAGCAAGGATATAGTATTTCTCTAGGTCTAGACTGTCCAGTAGGGGCCTTACAAGGCGGTGGTCTGTATTGCCGCAGTTATACTATATAATAGATAGGTGGCGGACCCCTAGCGAGGGTCGTTTAACTCTTCTTTATTCTTCGCTTTCTCTGTTTCTACTTTCTCTAGGATTTTTAGAACTTCTATCTCTTATATCTACACCCTAGTCGCTACTTATTTTATATAGGGCTTTCCATTCCCGTGTCTTGTGTTCCTACTAGCGCTTCTATATCCAAATCTGTTATCGTCTCTAGTTCTTCCCCTAGTCTTACTAGTTGGCTTTATGCCCTTTATAGGTCGGCTGCGAATGTTAGATTTGCCGCGTTTAGTCTAATTCTTAATTATCCTGGTCTTAAGCTTGCTATAGCTGTCTATAGGGGTCTTTCTATAGGGCGTCCTCTCCCTTGTGTCCCCTATAACCCTTATATCCCTATTCGGTCTAGTAATATCGCGCAGCGTCACTTCTGGCCCGTTAAGGCTTGGGATGGCTGGCCCAGCCCCCTAGTATTAAAGGTAGGGAACGCTGGGAAGGCACCTGTGTCCCCCTAGCTTATCGCCTATTATTTCCATTTATATAACCTAGCGTGTAGTTATTCCTGTAGCTGTTAAGCCCTTGCCTTCCGTCTCCTATATTTAATACAGTCTACTCTCTCCTACGCCTTATGTGTGCTTCGGTAATAGTTTATATATTTTATTTAGTCTTAATTTAAGCAGTGTCTTATATCATGGGGGCCCGCACAGTGGCCGCAGCACACCTATGCTGTGTATGTGGATTAGGTGTGTCCCTATTATATATAGCAATAGCATTATTCTAGGCGTAGTTTGTAGTTATAGAGCCTTATATTGTATATAAGGCCATTTATAATTATTCCTTTTTGGATAAGGAGTTTTTGCATTCCTAGTGTATATATACTAATAATAAGGGAGCCATGCGTTTAACTAGCGTCTCCCTAGCAAGTCTCTAGCAACTCTTATATCCTCTTGTTGTTCTTATTATATGCTTAGATTGCATTTTCCTATTAAAGCTATTAGATTTGGGTAATCTCAAGTCCCGGTATAAGGCGTTCCGTATATTTTACTATCTTCTATATAGTTGCTGTGTTGTTCGCCTAGCATCCCTTTTCTATCCTAAGGCTTATAGGAACCGCTAGGACTTCAACTAGGTAGTCTTTATAGAGCACTTTTATGCTAATACGTTCTTCTAGCCTGTCCCCTACCCTTATAGCTCGTTCCTTTGCCTATTAGTCCTTTAGGGTAACTCTAATATCTCCGCTCCTTAGGTGTCAGACTGCAACGGCGTTATAGACTTCCTTATAAATCTCCGTAAGGACTTCTGTTTCTAATTATCCCCTAAGCCCCTCTACTTTTTCTATATTTGGTTGTATTATAATTATATACCTAGTTGTTGTCTTAAGGGGGTTAGGTTCCCTATACTATAAAAGCACAGCTATAGCGGCCTAGGTACGGTTCGCCAGTAAGAAGGAGTTTTATTTATTTTTAATTTTACTTAGCCGTTAGAGGATTTAATTAAGGGATTACTAGAGGGGCGCCTAAGGGATACTAGACTGGCGGAGCCATTCTGCTAGCTATATTAGTTTGTTATAGCTGACGGTTGCTTCCCCGCAATTACAGATACTAGACGCGTCCAATAGGCTTTATATTTTGTTAGATGCCTTCTTAATAGAGGTATTTCCGCTTTATAGTATAGTATTCACCCGTTCTGGTTGTAGAGGGCTATTACTAGGCGTGGTTCTGGCGGTCGCGCGCAAGTACAAACCACCGTCGTTCGACGTGTGCCTCCCCTGCGATGCAGGCATCTTAAGGGGATTCTCTAGGTGTTTTTCGGGGTTCTTTTTGGTTGGTTTTGGTCTTTTTGGGCCAGGTGCAGCAAGAGCTCCAGCTTACGCTCTTAGAGGTAAATTTATAAGATAGCTATATTTATTATATTAAAGGTCCTTATTAATTTATTAACACATTATAGTAAATTTGGATAGGTTTTTTAGCAGTTTCCTACCTACTAATTAGGCTCTAATCTTATCCAAAATAGCTTATTAAAAAGCAGTAACTCTAGCGGCTTTATTCTAGTCTAGCTTGCTAATAAAACCTAAAAATTCTAAAAAGAAGCTAGTAAAGTCTTAATTCCGTTATTGTAGGTTTTTAAGTTTGGTAATAGCTATATATTCGCGACTAGTGTTATTATATATCCATTTTAATAAAGAGATAAAAATTTTAAAATTAATAAAAGTGCTATTGCGGAAGAATAGATCTATAGTTTATATAGCGTCTTTACTTAAATAAGACATTCTATAGCTAACCTTGCTAGCTTTAGTAGGGTATTAATTATAGTTTATTAAGAGTTTAAGACGGAGCTTAGTTATAAAGAGATATAGGTTATTTTAGTTTCTATTAAATATTAGAGGATTTGGGAGCCTTTTAGATTTTATAATAGGTACTAGGTTCGTTATATGTACAGGTTAAGCTACTATTACTAGTTTAGTGTTTGCATTTAACGGGGTGGGTTTAGATACTGCTATTCCGATCTTGTTTATAGGTATTACTATTAGGGTCTCTAACGTATATGCCTTAGCGTTTCGGAGTTCTTCGCGGAGTGCTTCTATTAATTACTAATACTAGGCTTCTAGTACAGCTCGCTACTAAGCTAAGGCATCCGTAAAGGACTGTTATATTATAGTTAACTATTCCCTAACTAGGGATATAACACTTATAGTTATTAAAAGGGATTTGGGTTTGTTTACCATTTTAATAGTAGTTATTTTAATATAATGTAATATAAGGGCGCGGAGAGACTTTAGGGAAGATTTAAAGGAATAATATATATTCTATCTAAATCTAAGGGTATATAGCTCTTATAGAGTACAAGACATTACGTAAAGAAGAGAAAGGAATAATAAAAAAATCTTATAATTAAACAGTTAGGGGTTTTAGTAGTTAATACATGCGCACATACGCACGCGGTCTTTAACGGATTTTAGTAAAATTTAATTAAATTTAACTAAAGCGTTGGAATTTATCTGTTAAGTATTTTACCGAGACATTCCTACTATAACTGGGCTAGTCCCGTTACACGTTAACAATATCTACTAGATCTATAGCGCTCCTAAGTTAACTATCTCTAACTATAGACCCTAATTTATATTATTCTATAAGTTTCCACTCCTTAAAACGCACCTTCTTACGCACCTTCTTAAGATAAATTAACTAAGTAGAAGCGGTAAGACAAGAGTTAAGAGCCTATTATTAAGCAGTAGCAGCCTCTTACTTAGCGTTATAAGAATAATAAAGTTTACCTAGCGCTACTAAAAGCTTATTATTAAGTTTTGTAGCAATAGATTAAACCTAGGACCCTAGTAGCAATTAATAAGGGTATTTAAAGACTATTAAGAGTAATAGGACATATATATTTAGCGTTAGAGATAGAGCAAACATCGCAAGATAACTAAATATTTGCTTTAGTGCACTCTAAATATAAAGAGGGTTAGTAAGATAAGGGACTTGCCAGCGTAATATGAACTAACCCCTTTTTTATATAATAAGAATATAAAGAAGGTATTATTTTACTAAGAGATAATATAGTAATAATAGTATAAGACTAATAAGCTATAGAAGAAGAAGAAGGAGCTTTAGGTATAATAAGTAATAATATTAACTAAATTAATTAAGCGGACATTATACCTCTAGTAGATAACTTAGAGATATTAGGAATCTTTAAGAATAAAGATAAAGAGGAGGGAGATAGTGTTATAGACGCTTTAAGTATAATATTATAACTACTAGGAGAAAAATTAGGGAAGCTAGTTAGTTAATAAGAGTATAGTCTAGAATGGAACTAGTAAAGCTATATAACAAGAAATAGTAGCTAAGGTTATATAATATAATCTATATAATCTATATAATCTGTGGGATCTATAATAGAGTATATAGAGTATATAGAGTAGGTAGACTAAGGACTTTCTTAGGAGTATGGTTGTGTATTTAAAGGACTATAGTCCCTATATGACGGTGCTAGGGCGCATTACCTGCTACTTTGCCGTTCCCTAGGCAATTAGCGGCAATTTGCCGTTTTATAGGCAATTTGCCGTTTTCTAGGCAACCTGCTAAACTCTACTATATTCTGCCAAGTTGCTATTGGCTCGCTTACTACTAGCGCCTTAACGACCCCTTTGTATCTTGCCAGTCTCTACCAATCTTCTTCTCCTCCTTAGCTTAGTATTCTTATACGAGAAATAAGCAAATTTTCCAAGGAAAATTTCAAAATTGCCAACTTATAGCCGGCAATTTTGGTCCTTGGAGAAATTTACTTATTTCTTACGCCTGCGGCGGGCTTTTTTCCTTTAGAACGAAGTCCTTTTAGGAACTAAGTAGCTGCCCTACTGCCCTACTACTGCCCTATTACCGCCCTATTACTGCCCTACTACCCTACTACTGCCCTACTGCCCTACTACCTTATTACCCTACTACCCTGCTACCCTACTGCTACTACTGCCACTACTGCTATTACTACCACTGCTGCTATGCCGTCCCCCTATATCTTAGCCCGAAACAGCTAGTAATATACTAAGACTATAGCAATACCTCCAGATATATAATATTAGTAGTTATAGCATCCCCGTCCTGCGGCAGTAATAGTGAAAGCCCAGCTATATCCGTTACTCTTAACAGCGCAATATATAGCTGCCTATAGGTAAAGACCGGTATACGTAAGTCAACACCAATAAAGTTAAAAGACTGCTCCTATAACTTATTTACGATTATAGCAAAGCACAGCTAGATTAGAAACTGCCTTCTACTGACAATAAATAGTAGTTCTCCTTCTGTAGAGATAAGCTTAATGTAAGGGATCAGCTATAGCTGGTTGTAAAAAGCCGCCGCTAAGTATCTAAGTTTCAATATAGTGGCGGCCTACGCGTATAATAACCATATAGGTGCCGTTACAGAGCCCTTTATTAGGGTAGAGGTTCTATAAAAGGATTATAGGCGCGCCTACCTTTAGGGAAAGCTTTAATGGAGGTAGGCTACTGGGGTTAAATATCTGTAGGAGCTCTACTGGCGGCAGTTCTATATAATTATCTTCTTTATTTTACTCTATAGAGTCTATAAAATAAAAGGTGCTTAGGGAGCCATGGAGCCGCGAAAGGATAGCATCATTAATCTTAGCTATAGTATCGTTATAAATGGTTAGGATAGCGTGATCGTAGAAGGTATTAGGGGCAGTATATACCTAAGCAAGCAGTTGCGGAGGGTATATATGTCTATAAAAGGGTTCCTGGGACTATAATAGGGCTATACTAGGCGGGATACTAATACTGCTAGCTAGGGCTGAATTGTAGGATAAGCTTTATACCCAAGCTGCAAACTACTAATTTATCTCACCCTGGCGGACACGCATATTTAACCATAGGGATAGTATATAGAAGGTAGGCCAGAGGAACAACCGCTGCAGGTAGGTACCTATAATGGCTGCGCGGTTCCCCTGTAGAATAATAGGTAGTATCTAAGTAAAGTCGCTGCCTAAGATAGTAGGGAGTCTGCCAAAGGTAGAGTCGTTAAAACGGACGTCTGTAAGCATATAATACATGGCTTTATAGCAGTAGCGGTACTATATTAGCACCTCATCCCAGATAAGCAGAGAAGTATAGCGTAAAAGCTTAGCCAGATTTAAGCTTTTAGAGATATTGCAAGTAGACTCTTTATATAGATTAAGAGGTATCTAAAAACAGGAGTGGGTAGTACGGCTACTAGGCAGTAAAAGGGCTATAATGCCAGAAGAAGCTACGCAAAAAACAATTTTACTGCGCGAGCGGTAGTAGTAGCAGAGGTAGCAATAGAGAAACGTTTTACCAGTGCCTATAGGGCCCTAGAGGAAGAAGCGGGCTGTCTGCGGATCTGTATCTATAGCGGTAATAATAGTATTAAAGCACACTGCCTGATCGGCATTTAGCTACTAGTATAGCTTAGTAAACTGGCAACCTTCCTCTATAGGGTCGTATTATAGTAGCTTAGCTGCAAGAAGTGGGTTACTTCCCTTAGCGATAACGGCCCACTAGTGCTAAAACTGGGATAGGCTATAGTCTATAAGTATCTTCTAGTAATCCGTAAGTATCTAATGGATAAGGTATAGGCCGTAATCAAAATAGATATTAGTATTCTCGCCAACTATAGAAGAAGTATTAGGTTGGCGAGCTAGAAAGCGAGGCAGATTATTATAAATAGACTATTTAAAGCGGTCCTATAAAGCAACTGGCTCCACAATAGGGCCGTAAACTAAAGCGGTTATAAATAAGGAGCGTAGCTGGGCGCCAGTAGCAAAAATAGCGGCCTCTATAAAGCAATTAATCTACTTATAATTATTCTCTAATAGCCCTATAGCCACGTAGGCGGCCTAGAAGGTTGGATAGACTATACTAGCAACAGTATAGAGGTCCTTAAAGGAGGTAGGGCCGGGAATGGACATTAGCAGTAGCTGTAAGTAGAACCTCTTACCTATAGTAGGGCTGCAGTAATATATACGGCCTATTATGGTGCCTCGCTGGCGAGGACGCCACTCCCACGGCTTTAGATAAAAGATATAGCGCTTAGGGAAGTCTTAATATAGGCGATTACGGCCATTTTTATGCTCCGCGTTATACTTAAAGAAGGTCGTTAAGGTAGAGTAGGAGAGCTTAAGGCGCTGCTAGATTTCCTCTACGGACTAGTCCGGCTAAAAGTATATAGGCTACTTACCTAGAAGGTGCACCGCAAGCTAGATTATGGGGGGGAACTCCTTATAAATAGGAAACTTAAATAGCCGCTAGATAGCCTTAAAGGGGCTAATATAACGGCCCTATAAATACTAGCTTACCTTATCGCGGCCTATATGTTAGGAAAAAATTTACCAGCATTTGATTTTACTTTTTAGCCATTTTAGCATTTCTAGCATTTTCTAGCATTTTCCAGCATTTTCCAGCATTTAGCCGCTAAATGCGGCATTTATAATTAAGTCTTAGTATTTAGCTACTAAGTGCTAACTATAAGATTACTAAGCATATATAAAAGTATAAATTTTATAAATTTTATAAATTTTATTTACTTATTAATATTAGTAAGCATATATAAAAGTATAATTTTATAATTTTAATAATTTTAATAATTTCTATATTTTATATATACTTTATTAATAAATATTAAAGTTACTACCCCTGTAAAAATCTCGCTAAGGCTCTAGCGCATTATAAAAAAATTTACTAGTATCTTAAGTTAGGTTTATACTAATTTAGTAATTTCGGCATTTAGCCACATCTAGTTACATTTTGCGGCCATATGCTATACCGCCAATAATAATGCTGCAATTTGCGGCTAAACGCTGCCTTAATAATAACAGTGCTGTAAGCTGTAGCTTGTCACAGTATAAGCTAACTATTATAGTATAAGCTGACTGTTAAGGTACGAGGCGAAAGTATATAATTAATATCGCGTAAAGATCTAGGTAGGAGGTAAGGTAGTATATATACGCATTACTTAAGGGTCAGGTCTGTGCTTATATATATATATATGCTTATAAGCTAAATTATAATAACGCGTCTTAGTCCTATAACACAGCTTAATACTCTCTTAGAAATAATAATTCTAGAAACATTTTAGTTAACTAAGTTTACTATATACGCTACACTACTACTTACAAGTTACTTAAAGACACGTCCCTTAGCCCGCATATACGCCACTATATAATAGTAACAGGTTTCGCTATATAGCAACTATATATAGTGTTTAAAACTATCTATAGTTGTATTATACTCTTATAATCGTTACTATTATTAGATAGTCTTGGTGTCTTCCTTTTTACCTTAGCCTAATTTTAAGCTTAAATTGGCCTTCTCCTTGTACACCGACTTTTACAGTAATAATGTGAATTTAGTTAACTTTAATATCCTTTGCTTAATACTCAACTCCCAATTAGCTATAATAGTACTATAGTAGACGGGCTTAGTCTGTTCTTGTTAATCTATTTAAGCAAATAGTTGCTTTACCTCTAAGAGCTTGTGGCTTAGCTTAACCATAATAGTATAATTTGCGCGCTATAGGTTAATAGACAGCCTAATTAATATAAAGGTATAAAGTAGGATCTACTTAAAGTTATTAGTATTAAAGGTTTGCCTAGCCTTAGCCTTCTTAATATTGGATATACTGGCTATATAGCGGAGCATCTTGTCTTTGCCATATTTTTTATATAGCCTATTAAACTAATAAGCTAGTGTAAGAGGTAAGCAAGTGGTAATAATAATCTTATACGCTAAACCGTCTGTCCGTTTTTTAATATAAACGCGATCACAGATTTTTTTAGCTTTAAAGAACTTTATATTCTGTTAAAAATGGTGGTTAAGTATATTAATAAACTCCTTACTAAGCAGGTTAGTAGTCTATTTAGCGACAATTAGGTCCTTTAGTGTGCAACTCTAAGTTTTTAGGCGTTTATTATTGGACTTAATTATAATAGGGGCTTGCTAGTCCTAGTATTAGACAACCTAGGCTACGCTCAGTGCCGTTTTCGCGTTAGTATATAACTTGGCTTAAGTGAGTTTTGGTATTTTAGGTTTAGTATTTAGATCGCTACTATCTTCCTCCTATATAGCTAGAAGTTCCTTATATTAGTGCCTCTGCTCTATACTTACTCAGTCCTCTATAGCTGTAATTATAGCCGCCTTAGTGTTGTTAGGGTCGGCCTATAATATAACTAATTTAAGATAGCTGTTTTTTGGGATAAGCTTTTGCTAGTTAAACTAGAGTGTTAACTCCCCTCTATATATCTAAAACGTTGGAATAACTGTGCGGAAAAATGTAGCTAGTTCGCCGAATTTCTTATCTACTATTACTCTGGTTGGGTTGGTCTTTGCATCCTTATAGAGATAGTTAAATTTCTTCTTCTTTAGCTAAATGGTTTCTTCTTTAAGCTTAAGCAGTACTTTAAACTCTATTCCCTTTAGCCTATCTGCTTCTTCCTACTTAGGCCTCTTTAATTCTGCCATAATAAACTATATTAGTTGCATTGGGTTTTTGTTATTAGGCGTACCAGACGCACCCTATATAGTAGGGCTGTAATTATATGCTATACGGTACTCTTTAACCACATTCTAAATAAACGATATTAAGACTCTACTGGTTGCGTTTAAGTGGTATTTATTCTAGAGGATACGCCTAACCTATATTACACTCTTTAATTTCTAATACAATCTGGTAGTTTGGCCATTTAGGTGTTTCTATATACTAGTTTATATGGTAATAAACTCGCGTATTAGTTGTATGGCAATATAATTTCGCGTAGTAATTAGAAGGAATTAGGTTAAGTATCTTAGCGCTAATAGTTCTATCATATTAGGGGTAGGGTAATAATTGTTCTTAAACCTAGTTTTACCCTATAGGTATAATAGGGAAGTCTTACCAACTAGATATATATTGTTGTTATTCTCCTATTATTCCTTATTAATCTACTTAAGAGCCTTACAGATTTGCCGCTATTTATCCCTTTTTAGTTTACTAAATATCTCAACTTTTTTATAGCTAGGGGCGAGAATTGTAATCTAGGGCGGGTTAGGGCGCTTTATAATTACACTATTTTATAACATTATATTTGCGTCCTTTAGGAATCCTAGCAGGCCTAGGGTTAGTATAAGGACGATTAAGTAGCCTTGCTATAGGTCTATAGGGTACAGCTTCTTAGAGTTATCTTTATAGTAGTATATAATTGGCTGCTTTGCTACCTATAGGCATTTTATATCTAGTAGATGCATCTTAGATAGGTAGTGGGTTATATCCCTAGCGGCTTAGGCCTTTTAAACGTCCATTATATTCTAATAATAAAAGTAGTTTATTAGCTATTAAGTGATTATTTATATAGTCTTGCCTACGCTAGGTTTATCTACATAGATGCCGCCTCCTTTAATTGTCCTCTCTTGCTTAAATGCCTAAGCCACATATACCACTTGGTATGGGCTGAATTTAAAGCCTAATATAAGGCCCTAATTAGGGAGTTTAATTAGGGCGGTCTTAAAGAGTACTTTTAATAAGATAAGTGGGAAATACTTTAGAGTAAGCAGAAGATCCGCCTCCGTTATATACGCTAGTGCGCTGTCTAGGTTGTCCTTCCTGGCCTTATAGAGCTAGGCTAAGAAATTTTACTAGTTAAGTTCTTCCTCTATATCTATATCTTAGTTGTTATTATTAACCAAATCCTTATTTTAGTTGTTATTATTAACCAAATCCTTGTCTTAGTCATTATTATTAACTAAATTCTTGTCTTTGTCTCCACTCTCCGCGTCCTTAAAGTTAGTGTAATATAGAAACTAATTATTATATCTACTAGTATATTACGGCAATTTGCTGTCCTCTACGGTAATATCTTAAGGGGTATTAACAGTTGGTGATACGGTAGTAGGGTAGTCTATTATATTATTAGGCTGGTATGTACCTTTAGGTTTAGTAATAGGTTGCGGTAATATGCTATTATCTACGGCAATTTCTCCGGTACCGCTGTTACTCACTAATATAGGCTTATAGGTAGATGGGTTATGTCTTCCCTTTACTAATTACCTTCTGCGTATAACTGGCTCGCTATTGCTGTTTTCTATAAGGGTGCCTGCTGTTAATTCTGGCCGAGGGCGCTTTCTGCATCTATTTAGGTTGGCTTTATAACTGTTTAACTTCCTAGGTGCGGCTAGCTCGCTTTTATTATCCTTTACTAGGGTACTTATTACTAATCTTAGTTAAGGCTACTTATTATATCTGCCTAATTTAGTCTTTTTATTATCTGATTTCTTATATCTAATAGGCTCGCCCTTGCTATCTTTTTTAGAGCTATATACTGCTAATTCTAAATAACTTCGCTTCTTGCTTTCTCCTAGTTTGCTCTTACCGCTAGCCTTATATAGCGTTAGGACTTACTAGCTGTCTTTTACGCTATGTCTATTACATCTAGGCGCCTTGGATTTGATAGCTAATAGTGTATTATTAGTGGCAGCAACTTAGGAGTTTAAGTTAGGAGGTAAGAATAATGCTATAAGCACGGCCTCCTTTATACTATTTTTCGCTATTTTGCTAAGAGCTGTAATAAGTATGCCCTTTAACTGTATTATAAGGTTTTTATGTCTCTATAGTAATATATAGATGTTTTTTTTGGGCGGACCGTTAATATTAAGCTTTATATAGGCTTGTAGTTCCTCCTATAGCTTGCCTAGAGCTATATATAGGTTTCCGCTTATTAGATATAAGACTTAGACTATCCTAACTATTAACTTGCCTATTAAGCCTATAGATTGGATTTTAATCTTAATATCTCCTATATTAATTGCGTTGCTTACCACTAGGGTTGCTGGCTGAGGCGAAGGGATACTATATAGTAGGTTTACAATAATGTCTATAGGCTGTGTCGTATATAGCAGCTAAGGTGGCATCATTTCGTCTTATGCTTTGGTCTTTAGGGGTAACGTATATTTATATAGAGGTAGGTTTTTTGATTTCTTAAAGGTACTCAGTACCCTCCTTACGCAATTAGAATAAGTACTTTCTATAATTTTTAGAATTACCTGCAGTTTTTAATCCGGTGGAGTATTAGCAAATTATAGGAGTTACTTATAAAACTCCTTAACGTGTCCTTTTTTTATTATTATAGAGTTGCCGCAATATATTACGTGCTTAGGCTTAACTTTAATTATAATATCTTTAACCATCTCTTTTAGTCTATTATAGTTTTTAATGCTTATTTTGAAGCCTTAGGCAATATCTATATCTTTAGTTAGCTTTGGGTTCGCCTTATACTACGCGTCTAGCTTTACCTATAGTTACGTTATTATTAAGTTGCTTATCCGGTTAGGTATATGCAATATTGCGGCATATATTAAGTAGAAGGTAACTATTAAAGTAAGGGGGCTTTATGCTATAGCTAGCTAGTGCTATACTAGTACGACTCTAGTATTAGATATAGTTAGAGGTTAGTTATTAGAGAGATAGAAGGTAGGGTAAGTAAGGTAAATAAAAAAGAGGTAAAGTAGTAGATCTTATAATTGCCCGCACGTGCCCATATAAAGGTAAAATTGGCTATTGTTTGTTGCTACTAGTTAGGGTAAATACGGCTAGACTTAGTGCTATATAGTTAAATAAGGGCATAATTATATAACTTATAGGGACTACCCTACCCAGCTTATTTAGGGCTAGGTGGTAGTCCAGTACTGCTAGACTCTTGTAGTTTTTAATATAAGCAATTTGTTAAGTGCCTACGGAGGGGTGACTAGTTATTATAGTATAGTAGAATATAGGAGGTTGTGGGCGTTACTATATTTCTTATTATTGTATAAAGTTGGTATATATGCGCGCCGCTAAAGTTAGAGGGCTGGCCTATGTTTATATATGTGGGCTCTATTGCTGTGAAGTGTTTGTTATATAATAGGTAGTATTTCTAGTGGACGGCGATGTATTGTACTTATTATAGGCGTTACTATACTTTTTATTATTATACAAAGTTGGTGGATATACGCGCTACTAGAGTTAGAGAGCTGGCCTATATCTATATATACGGACTCTATTGCTGCGAAGTACTTAGTATATAATAGGTAGTACTTCTAGTAGACGGCGACGTATTATACTTACTTTGTAATTACTAGTGTTATTATTATACTACCGCATAGCACTTAAGGCCCTGCTAGGTAACTCTCTCTAGAATAATAATTATTTAGTATATAGGTTGCTTTTATGTCTATACTTAAATATCTAGTGCTTGTTTAAACGTATATCTATAGTAAAAGGTAGCAAGAGGTTTTGTATCTTATATTATAAGTTTATATAATTAATAGCATTTTGCGGCATTTTGCGGCATATTGGGGTATTTTGGGGCATTTTAGGATAGTAGATATATTATATATACCTAGCATCTAGCCACTTAGCAATGTTAACTTATCTTACTATTTATCTATTTGGTGTTATATAAGAGGTTAGTGTTCTACTATAGTATTTATTGCGTTAGAGTCTCTTATATTTAATATCTTTATTTTAGATCTGTCTAAAACTATATATAGTTTTATAATATCCCGCTCCCTACCTAGTACTCCTATAAGAGATTATTTAGCTAATAATACCTTATCTCTTACTAATTAAGGAAGGAAAAGACTTGTACTTTCTAGTATTAGTAGGCTGTACTTATTAGTGATATTTTTAATAGATTATAGTATTTAAGTGTCCGTTTACCTATAATATAATTAGCCTACCTATGGTAAAGTGCTTTTACTTTACTGCTTACTTCTTTTTTCCCTTACCCTTCTATACGTCTATATGCTTATATTATAAACTATAAGAGCTTAATAGTGCTAGACTATTGCCTAGCCTATATTAAGAGATAGGCTAGGTAGGGTAGTCCCTATAACTTATACTATACCACGTCTTCCTCTATAGGTTAGTCTTATTACTATAGATTTGCCCTTATACGCATTTAACCTATAGAGTATATAACTATATGCTTTGCCGCCAAGGCCTTACTTATATAATTTTATTAGGGCGCGCTTTATCTTCTTACCTTTACTAATTAACCTAACTCTACTAACTACCCTCTCTTACCCCTACCCTATTAGCATCTACCTCTATAACTAGTGCCTCCGCAGATCTATCTAGGCTGTAGAGCCTTATAATATAGTAAGTTAGCTGCCTTATCTTTAACCTTAGCTATATAATAGAGAATCTATATTTACTAATACATTTATATAGACCACCGCTTAATACAGCCTACTACTAAAATGGATCTACCTACTAATTATTTTATAATTCGCGACGTTAACTATATCTATAACTATAAAAAGTTTGCTAAGGGCGTTATAGTTTTTAAAATTGCCTTAATTGTGGCGGCCATGGGCTCTGGTGTCTTATAAGGCAATAGTAAGGGCCCTATATTTAATAAGCCTCTTCTTTTAGAGCTTGGTAGTCTATACCTCTTAGCCAATAATATTCTAAAATGCTATCTCTGTCTATTTACTGGCTATATGCGCGCTGATTGTCCTCTTAAGAAAGCTTCTTAACTTTATTACGGCTGTGGTAAGGCTGGTTATTTTAAAGCTAACTGCCTTAACCCTATATATAATAATTATGGGGAAGCTAGTTATCTTAAGAGTAACTATTCTTATGTAATATGTAACTAATATAGTGCTATAGGCTATAGAAAGCGAGACTGTCCCTAGCTATTAGATAAAAAGAAGCGGACTTACCTAAACTATAACTCCCTAGACTATTAAACTGTCTTTTATAGTTATATATATAAGAACTACAGAGTTGCAGGGCATAATATTAATAATTATATAAGTGGACCTACTTTAATTCGGGCGATAGACGCCGCAACTGCTTTAGGCAAGGTAGATATACCAGGTGCTACTACTTTAAGTATAGCCGCTATTTCTCTATCGCCTAAACCTCTTAATGTAGCCGGCTTCTATTTAGTGGCGGATAGCCCAATAGATAACCCAGACACTTATATAGAGGATAGTGATTCTATAATAGCTAAACCTTTAGATATACTCTAGCTTCCAAATAATAACCACCTTATAGTTTAGTTTGTTACGCAAATTATTAAAGAGTATATTATAGTATATAGTATTATGTTCTAGGTGTCTTACGAAACCGATAGAATGCCTACTTATTATTTATATAAGATGGCGTCTGTCTAATTTACGGATATTAACATCGCCGGCAATATTAAGGTTGGTACTATTAATGCTGCTTCTCTAGTTACTTAACGACTATTATATCTAACTATGCTTAAGCATCTTACTTATATTTTCCCGCAAGATGCTACAACCCTGTGACTTTACTATATTAGGTTTGTTATCGCCTCTAATAAACTCGCACTAGGTACGCGTATGTTACTTAGTAAGTACTTCTTCGTCAATAGGGACTTTGGCCTATTTACGCCGCAAATCTATAAAGCTTAGGATATGCTTTTGAATAGTCCTATAGTTATTATTAACTTCTTTACACTAGGCATTAAATGGCTTAATAGCTATATTATAAGCTTAAACGCAAGCCTATAATAGCAGAGCATTAATAATCCTTTAGGTTGCTAGTAGAAGAACTATAATATAAATATCCAGCTTAGCATATAGCTCTTACTAAAAGACTAACCATCATATAAAATCCCCGAGAGGTATTAGTTTAATAGCGTTCTTAAGTATTTTATAGTCTAGTTCTATGCCACAGTTATAAGCCTTAAGGCCGTTAACTAGAACCCCTAGGTACTTACTATTATTTATTTTATTACCTTTCTAGGCGGCATGGATTAAGTCTACTATGCTACTATCTAGATGGTTAATGGCCTTACCCTTTATACTAACTCTATTATTGATATTTTATTCCTAGGTAAAGACGCAGATAGCTAGGCTAGCTAAAAAGAAGTTATTATTAATACTACTCTCTTTAGCTCTGGCTATAACTACTATACTTTTATCTTTCGACCATGGGTAGGTTATAAGTTTACACTAAATCCTATATTTGCTCTAGAGTATATCCTAAGCAGCAACGACTTTATAATAGTTAATAACCTAAGTAAGGCCCTAATTACGGTATAGGGCATTAATTGTTTTATAACCAAGCGTGTTCCTAAGGTTGGAATCTTCTAAGAGATTAATACTCTATATTACCTATAGTAAGGAGGTAACAGCTTCTATATTAAGCGCTAAATTGCGCTATTTAATAACTTTATAGATCTCCCGCGTATTAATTACTTTAACTACAATATCGCTAAGTATAGGAAGAACTTGGTTAATAATGCCCTTAGGGCCGTCTTGCCGCTACTTAACGAAGAGCAAATAGGTGCCTATACTACGCTTAAATATATAATAGGCAGTATTTTGCTAATCTAAGGCCCTAGTGGTGTTGGGAAATCAACCTTCTTAACTATTTTAGTATAATACTAGTATCGACTTGGGTTACCCTAGTATAATCCTATTAGAATTTAGGTCTTGTTGCCACTTAATTACTAACTGGATATGCTGGCCAAGACGATTAATAATACGCTTATAGAGGACTACGAGGCACTAATTATATAAGGCCGTCCCACTAAATTTCCCATCGTCCTTTGCCGCTATATGCGCTTAACGGAAACTAAGGTCTATATATAGGATGCTATTATACAGCGAATAGTGGTAGGCATTAACACTCGTCCTAAGTATTTTAAGAAATAGGATGACTATGCTATAATTAATAAGGACGTATCTATGCTGAATATAGCATTTCTGCTCTACCATACGTTTAAGGCTAGTAATACCACCGGCTTTAATAAGTGGTTATAGGTTATAGATTTGTCTAAAGGTTAGTAGTTATTATGCCTTGTGGGTATTTTGGATAGCGACAGAAACCTATATTCTATTATAGACCCTGATATAACTAAATACGCCAAATTCTGCTAATACTTGTACTAATTTGCGCTTAGTAATAATATAATATAAGATAATAAGATAGGATTAATACTTGCGGCTAATATAGTTATTGCGGACCTAGCTAAGAAGGCTAATGTTATTCTTATAACACCTAATGTAGTCTTGCAGACTTGTATATATTCTATTAGTGCCGCACACGTAGTTTTCTATAATGAGGCTAGAAAGGCGTCTAAGCTAGGTAGTTTTACTAAATTTGCCTAGAGCAGACCATATTTAATTAAGGGAGGTTTATAAATCTAGGCTGGTAACCCCGTGCCTTAGATTCTCCTTGGTAATATATACCAACTAAAACCAATTCTTGGTCCTAATTTCAATAATCTGTTCTACTATTAGAAATCTGTCTCCCTCTATATATGTCTCCTCGCGGCTAATATAGATACGGTGTGGTTCTTGCTATAATATTAATTTGTTAAAGATATTGTATGTTTTATAAATGCCGTCCTACCGTATAGCCAGCTTTAGATAAGCCTAATAGTTAAGGACTAAGAGCAGTCAAAGCTGGCAGCAAGCTTTTTTAAGGATGTGCTACGCTGTGACCACCCTGTCGCCTTCCTCGCCGTTAATAGTACTATGTAGGTAAACGAGTTTAGCTAATTGACGTACAACCTAGTCTATGCTTAACGCGTATTCTGGGTGGCCATGGCGCTAATAGACTTTGGATTTAAGCTATTAGAGGTTGGCCTTACCGTTCTATATATAGCCTAACTTGCCGTCTACTCCGCAGCGCTGTATGCGCTTAAAGAATGGTGCTACGCTTAGCAAGATGGCAGTAAGTGGCGGGAATTTGCGCTAGTAGTTAGCGAGATTAAGGTCTTTACTGTTAACGGCATCTAGGGCGGCTAGGTAGAGTTATTAGTGTATAATATAATAGTTGCCGGTCTGCTAAAATTTGTTTGGGATATGGTAAGGAACCTTCTTGCAATTACTAGACTATAAGCGGGCCTTATTATTGTTAGTAGTCCCTAGGTGGTCTATAATTATTATACTAGTAACAAGACCTTTATAAACACCACATACTATAAAATTAAGAAGTAATGTAAAGATAATAAGGTATTTATTAACCTTAAGAATCCTAAGTGGAAAGAGTACTTCCAGTAACTTATTACCCTGTTTAACATTAATAAAACTATATAGCGTGTCTATCGCCAGCATACAGCCAATTACACGCCTATTTTATATAGTATAGATGTTGACTTTAATATTGCTATCCCTAACTTTACGGGTGGAGCAAATATTAGTGGCGTTGGTAATTATACCAAAGCGTAGAATAAGGCCGACGGAGAGGGCGCCAATAATAATGGCTGGAATGGTGCTGGTAATAACAGCAAGGATAACAACAATGGAGAGGATATTAGTGGCGTCAGAATATAAGAAGGGTAGTAAGGATGGATATTATAGACTTTACTAGCAGCGAGACCCTTAACTAGGGACACTAGATAGAAGTTAAGAGCGGCAGTAGCTATAGGCCTTTAGCATTTATAATTTTGCTATAGTACTGGATAAAATGCAGTATATTGCAATATTATATATTATAGCCGAATAAGATAGACTCTTACTAATTATAATCTCTAAAACAGATAAGCGTATTATAGTAAAGATAGCCTAATTTATTAAGTCTAGTAATCCTAATTTCTATCCCTTATAGGCTAGCGGTTAATTAATACTAATCTATAATCCTAATTTTAAGTACTTAACTAGTTAGATTATAGTCTAGATATCTCACTAATAACCGCAACTATTATTAATTACTCTCCGTATAGTATGGGCCGCCTCTATTTTCGCTAAACTGTAATAACCCTAAATAGTATTATCCATATCACTTCTGGTGATACGTATCGCTATTGTAATAGTATAGGGGGTAACTGATTTTAATTAATGCTTATTAATTCTCCTATTCTATAGGTGGAATTTGGTGGATTTCCTAAGCTCGCTTAGCTTATATAATTAACCCCTTTTGACTTATGTTCGTAGTTAAGTTGCCGTAAATTGCCCTAGATTGCCGTTACGTAACGGCAAGTTGCGGTTATATAACTATAAAGACGTAACCTTGATTAGATAAGTATCTAATCCTTTTCTCGCTATAGCTGCTACTAAGGTAACGCAACTTAATGCCCTCTCCTGCTTATATTGGGCAGTTCCCTAACTTAGGCTATACTATTCCTGATATTAGCACGCCCTTACTATATCTTAAGACACTTGTCGCTAAGGCTATAGGTCCTTAGAATAATATTTATCCTACCCTACTAGCTACTAGCTAGCAAAATATAGGACAAATATAATATCTATATAATTGCCCCTAATAGAAGAGCCTGTAGTAAAGGCGATTTATTATACCACGCCTAGATGACCTAAGATTGTGTATATAGGTAATAATCTTAGGGCTTCCTAGTACGATAGGAGGTCTTGCTATAAGGCAAACTTAACTAAAGTCACTATCTCTATATAGATTAGATTAACCGTAATTAATTAATACCTTTTAGCCCGCCTAGCAAAACGTGTCGCGCTAGTAATGGGGCTAGATAAACGTTAGCAATATATTATAATTATAACGGACACCTGCATACTATCTCTATAGATAGCCGTGAATATAGCCTAGCCTACCCTATAATAAACTGCCCTTAACAGAGTAGCCCTTAAGGCCCTATTGTTTTGGATAGGCATAGTCTCTATATAGGCGGCCTATATCTACTCCTTATTATAATCCACCCCGGCCTCTAAAAATATCTTAACTAGCAGCTAATATTCGACTGTGCGTAGGCCTTAAGGCGTATTAGGCAGCGATACTAGACTTAAGGCTATATCTATACTTAGGACTGAGTTCGTACCATCTAGTTGCCGCCTGTAAAGTAGTATAACGAGTTGTTTGAGATTGCAGCCGCAGTTCTGCGTATGGCTAAGCGGGGATAAGTTCTGCGAGTTTGTAGTAGCTATATGCCCCCTTTCCGCATCTACTATATAGTTTATGCCAGGCCGCCCTAGCACCTTTATCTTTTTGTATATATTTAACTATGCGCGGGCTAGTATGTTCTACATAGCCTTATATACCTATGGCGCTGGTGCCTTCTTGCATTCTATTACCTAATGGATAACTTTCTGGATTACCTACTTGCGTAGCAAATTATTTAGTTGTCCGTGAAATAAAATATATAGGATGTCGTCCTTAATAATAACCTGCTTAAAAGTCCGCTTAATAGTATTAAGTCTCTCCACAGTAATACCTAAGCTGGTAGTAAGCTGTATGTCTTTTCGCGGGTCTATAGCGCTCGCAGAGTTATACCATGCCGCATTTATGGCATACCGCTGTCGTATATCGCGTCCTATTATAAAAGACAGTCTAGTATCCTAAGTAGGGAATAGTGGTGTTTAGAATCCTATACTTAGTATAGTAGAGAGGCGGCGTAATATTAGTAATAAGTAGAGCCCCCTAACCCAATATAACGCGATCTGGCGCAAATTAGCATAAAATGTATTAGGTTGCGCTATCTAGCGCGTTAGTGTCTATAGATATCGCCATGCTCTTACTTATAATATAGTATAAGCCACAAACACTACTTTAAACATATGGTTTTATATAGATGTTATATTCGGCCCCCTTCTAACTAAACTGTAGTAAGTTGCAGCTTAATGCGGTAATTTACAAATAAGCTCTATCTAACGGTAATATGGAAAGTGTGGGACTAAAGTAAAAAGTATAGGTGGTCTAACCTGTTATAAATAATATTATCTAAGAAAACAGAAACGGAAGAAAGATAGACACAAGGCCGTTAATATTAAAGAGATAAATAGTAATGCACCCTTACGCTATTAAAGCTTAGAGGAGTATTAGATAGCCCATTATAGGGCCAAGCTAGAGTAAGATAATAAGTGGTCACTTATATAATATATAGACAACAATGCACTATGCTATTAAACCTTGGAAGGGCATTAAATAACTAATTATAAGGCTAAATCGGAGTAAGATAATAAGTGGCCACCTATATAAGCTCTAGGCGATGATATTATCAATAAGCTAAATAGCAGGGCTATAGATATACACTATAACAATAATTCTATAATATTTAATAGGGTATATAACCTGGCGACAGTTAAGACTAATCGGTAAACTTTAACTAGAATATCTATAGACGTCTTTTAGACCAAAACATTTAAAGAGGCTACTAGCTATGCTATAGGAAAGCCTCTAAAATGGAACTAAGGAAATCCGCAAACTACGGACAATACTACGGCAGTATGTGACATTATGCCGCGTATTAAACGTACTAGTAGTGCACTAGATAAGACACCTCCCTTATTTTATTTATTTGGCAGTGAGGCAGAATACGTATAGGTCTTATAGTAGGTAAGCCACAGGACTTCTAACCGCGCTATTAACGAGTGGTTTAACAATATTAGGCTTTAGGGAATATTTACTAACTATTTTTCTTACTAGAGTGCTAAAGATGTTAAAGTAAAACTACTTTTAAAACGGATGCAATCCAAAAGTAAGCAACTGCAGTGGATTAAAACAATTATAACTGTAGGGGACCAGCAACTACTAGTACGTTACTAAAATGCTCTAGAGATTATATCCCTTTTTATTAGTTACGGCCCTTTCTAAGAAGATATAACTTTCTTACTAGTAAGGCAGTACTTATTAGCAGGAATAAGAATATACAATAAGCTTAACACAGCAGACTGGTAGTAGGAGACATAAAAGTAGCTACCGCTTAGCGTAACTATAGTGCTAATTATATTAGCTAGCGATAAGACCCAACTAATACAATACGCCAGCGGTAAGAAAGTATGGCCGCTTTATATTTTAATTGGAAACATTAAACTGTATATTTAATAATCCATAAATTAACCAGCCCTATTACTACTTATATACCTCCCGGTCTATATACCTGGCAACCAAATAATATAACTAGTGGTGCAATATAAGGCCCTCGCGGCCATCCTTAAATATATGCTTTAGCGACAACCTTACTGCTTATATAGTTATGCTAATAATGCCTATAGCGTTAGAGAAAGCTAGTAAAGAAGGAGTATATCTCCTATACACAGATAGCTAGGATTGACACTGCTTTCTACTTTTAGCTGTATTTATGGCTGATTATAAAGAATAGGTCACGCTTACAGGTATTAAAAGTGGCTGTAAATATTCGATTTGTTATATATATATAAATAAACGGCATAATCTAACAACTGCTATTTAGCGACTGTAGCCGTTCCGTATATACTAATCAACAAAAGACCAAATACGAATGTAGCAGGAAGGTTACGATACTAATAAGAAAGATAACTTAGATTATATTTGGCTATTCCGCAACTTTATATAGGGCTATAATCTATCTAATATCTATAAGATAATGGCGCCTGATTTTTTACACTAGGTGCTTAAAGGCCTCACTAGTAAATACCTTATGCGCTAGATTAAGGGGCTTATACAAAGTAAAATATAGGCCGGAAAATATTAGGGCCTTGATATCCTGCGCACAGATAGTTACGGCTAGGAGATATTAAATATTAATATACTTATTACCACCCGCTTCGCATAGGTAGAGCGATTTATTAATATAATAGTATAAAATAGCTAGGCAAATGTCAGCTAATAGACAGGAAAGATATATAAATCTCTATTATAACAATTGGTCCCCGCCATAGCACCCTTACTAAAACAGAATAAAGGCGCCATACTATTTATCTAGGCGTTTATGGACTTTACTATACTATCTTAATATATATCACACGACGAATTAACCATTAGGTACCTAGTATTAGCTATTTATAGAATGGACAAGATAAAGGATATATTCCTTCCGTTTTAACTAAGTAAGGCAGGACTACTATACTTTAATATTCCTAAGCTGTATACTATTACCTACTATCTGGAGAGTATCTAGCGACTAGGGGCAATTGGAGGTATAGATATAGAGTATTTAGAGCAAGTATATAAGCTATAGAAGGCATTCTACCATAGGACCAATAAATGGAACAACTATAAAGAGTAGATGCTATAATATAACACTATATATCTTAACACGATGCTTTGGAACGAACTTAAGCTATAGGCATTAACTAATATAATTAACACGGTAGACCTAATGAGCGTAATATAGACAATACAACTAGGTCCTGCAGTTGATATATATATACATCGCTTATATATATGGAACTTTAACAACTATATAGCTTAGACACTTTAAGACTAGAGAATTAATATATCTATCTAGCGTATAGTTAAGGAGGTATAGCGCCAGATAGAGATTACCGACCTTATATCTAAACTGGCCCCCTTTATAAGGGAATGCTGTAAGCAGATTAACGGAATCTGGCGAATAGACTAGGATGTTAACTAACTAGAGGCCGATAACAATTAGGTGTTAAAGATACCCCTAAGTATCTATCACAGCGTTATATACTATATTTGCCTTGAGAAGAATGCCACTAACACTAATAAGCTTAATAAGGTGTTTGCTTAATATACCCCGTTATAGGCTAACACTGGAGCCCCCTACTATAATACTATAATAGTACAAGAATACGAGTAGGTAAACGACTGCCTCTATAGTAATAAAGTGGGGAGGCTTTATCTACTACTCACAATCTAGGATACTAGGTAATTAGATAGCGAGGGCAAATACCTAAAATATGCTAGTATATTAGTAGAGACCCTCTAAGTTTATAACAGTAGTAAGATTAACGTAAGAACCAAAATACTTAGAGTATAGAGCATAAAGCCGTCTAATAGTAGGACGAAACGCACGCTAGATGCCCTCTGGATATATAATATTAACTATATTACGAGGCCCATCTTACTTGTGCTAATGGATATTAACGTTATAGACTGTTTCTTTGTGAATAACTATAGCGATTGGGATATATATAATACTATATATAACGAAGACTTTAAGCGAATAAATAGGGCACAGGTAAATGCATATATAAGGAAACAGGCTCGCACTAGGCGGTAAATAAATATAACTAAGCCAAAATAGCGGTAAGTTGCGACTAGCGGCGCCAGATTGCAATAAAGGGGCAAATTGCCATAACTATAATAAACTAGAACATAATACTACCATATATTGCCCTCCACGCGCTAGCTACCCTTTATATCCTATATACCGTACCCTCTACCTTAAGAGTAGGTAAATATTGCGAGGAACTAGGCTTCTACACGGTATAGAAAAAATATTATATAAAGTAGGACCCTATACTATAGCAAGGCAATCTAATCGCCCCGTTATAAAGCCTAATAAACAGTTAGGCCGCCATCCCAACTTATTATTATAAGTTAGTTAAGGCACTTTTCTATTTACACTTAGTAAGAAAAACCTAATTTATACCATAAAAGTTAAATGGGTTGTCGTTTAAAGTACATTAAGTATAAGACTTTAGACTATCTAGCGTCTCCTAGGGAAGTAAGGTGTGTATAAAAGCTAAATAGTTCTACTAGACTAATATACTTATCCTCTACCCATCCCGTAGAAAAGTAAACAAAGACGCTATAAGTTAAGTAGTAGCTCCTAAGATAATCTAGATCTTAAAGGGGATGATATTAAGCTCTATACCATAATTGTCTCCGTTAAAAGGCAAGGCTGTTATTAATATTATTATATGCCATAGTACGACCTATTATTATTAATTTTGATAATGTTATCCTAACGGATAGTCCTGTTCTTATTAGATGAAAGCCCGCGAACCTTAAGCGACCCCAAGATATCTGAAACCCACACTTAAAAGAAATATATGCATTACTTAGACGAACAACCGCTATAGGATGACTTTAGATAACATATAAAGCAGCCACTTAGCCCAGTTGATATAAAGATATATAGTATTGCTTAGACACGTCTTGTTATATAAGTAATAATAGGCTCTATACCTAAAGAGCTCTATCTCTCTCCCTGGCTGGAAATAAACATAAGCGGTCTAAACACACTAATAAAGCAGACGTGAAAAGAGGCGATTACTATTATAAACCGTTACAAAGGCCCGATAAATAAAGCATTAAGTATACTACTGGGGCTAGTAGCACGCAAGGTTCGCAGTCCTTGGATTTAGTAGCACTGTGCTAACCAATTTTCTAGTTATACAACCAGCTTAGCGTGTTTTGGTATGCTATAATAAACATAGTGCGTAATACTATTGCCGGGAGCTATAACTGCCTTAAACTAGATACCGAGGCCGTGGTAAAGGAAGTAGAGAAACTACTTAAGGATAACTACTTTACGCTTAGTGGCCTGGTTAGTACTCTGCCTTTTACTATACCTAACTAACTAAGGCTAGGATGGAGAGATAAGATTTAGGGCGCCGATTATCGCACGCTATATTAAGCGCGTGTTCTTTAATACTAGGCTAAGGTCACTTGCCCTTAATAAGAATAGTACTAACCTCTTCTTGCCTATTACAGCCAATATAATATGGCTTATATGCGTAGCAATTCAATATGCGCTTAAGGACTATAGAAGCGGAATATGGGTAATTTATAAGTTTAAAGCCAACGCTATAGTTATAGGTAAAACCATAGGAAGCCTCTTACTATACTTACTAAAGCGTATTATAGATAGTTGGGAGCGACTATAAAATACCTAGAAGAGCTACTAACCCAAGCGTAACAAAAGGCTACGCAGGCTACTTCTACAATATATTAATAAGATGCGGAATGTAACCAGAGATAAGATGCCATAGACTTAGTAGGCAATTAGCGATCCTTTTAAGAATACTATAGAAGATCTGGAGGAACTGGATCCTAAGTATAATAACAGGTTTACTTAACGACCGTATACTATAAGTGTAAACACACAATATTATATTAATCGCATCACAACGTCATATCGCGATACTTGCTGTATGCTATAGTACTTCACCGCTGTTTTCTATATTATAATATCCCGCTATTTTAATTGTTCTACGCGGCTAATAAAGATAATATAATAGGACAACGGTAGCCTAGCGTATTTGTTGCTAAGAATAAGCCCTAAAACTACATATAAGGTCTCCTTCTCGCAGTATACTAATAAGACGATTTTAATGCTATATAACTATAACATTAACGCTATCTAAGCGCGCCTTAAATAAATTTAAGGTAACAATAAATAGGAAATAGGAATTGATTACTATATCTTATAGTATACTTTTGCCAGCGAGTCTAAGGTTATAGATATTACGGATAGTGCTATACTAGAGAATATAAAGGCCCGCCTATAGAGTAGAGATGGATGGGTAATACTTGTAACGGGCTTGTACAAATACTTCTAAACCGAAGCTTGTAGATTGCTACCATACAAGAATACTAAGCTAAGGAGAAGAAGAAGTCTGTTAGAGACTAGCAAGATATAAAGGGGTCGCCAAGGCGCTAGTAGTAAGCGAGCCAATGGCGATTTTCCATCCCGGGGATGGAAAATCCTGATTAGTTAGCAGGAGTTAGGGTCCGGGTCGCAGCTAATCGTGGTCTTGGACACGTTAAACGTGGTTACCAATAGGGGTCGGCAAAAGCTGAGCATGGTTACCAATGGAGCCCCCGGAAAAAGGTCGGCGGTACTACACTTTTACCCATACAGAACGCGCATTAGTAGCCATATTTAACTTAAGCGAACACATAAACCAAAATGTCGAGAGCATATGCTCCGCATACACCTAGAGACATAGACACAGATATACACATATATCTATACCTACACATATACAACCGCATTTATATATGCCTTACTATACTAATAACAAGTGAAAACTATACTGAAGTGAATAAGAGTATAGTAGGGTGGCTAAACGGTCTATAAGTCAGTATATATAATTATATGCTAGGTATATGCTAAGGATATGTAGGTACACCAGAGCGTACCTAATATTAAACACAAAGACAATAGTTCTTAAGATAATATAATTAGTAGAGAGAGTATCGAAGATAAGGAGGGTAGGGAGGGTAAGGAGGGTAAAGGTTAAAATAGTATATAACAGCGGTTTCCATTTTATATAGGTCTCTCTAAGGTAAGACTATATATGACACTATATATAGGCCATGTATATACTAAGAATATCCAGAGTATACTCTGAGACTATAGAGCACTTATTAGCTCTAACGGCAAGCACTAAGTTATCATCTAAGAGGTAATAGACTATATTATAATGCCAAAATATCCAGCAACTAGAAAAGAAGGAATTGCATACTTTATCTATAAAGTAACACCTCTGCTATCTATAGATGCAGATAAAGAAATAGTACGCGAGGTTATTAAGCAGTATATGTCAAAGGTATGCAATACATATGCTAGGTATATACTGTACTTATACCTCTAGTAAATTTAATTTTTGTTTTATAAAACCGGTAACCCTAAAGTTACACAACTATAACTCCTTGGAGAAAACAATAATCAGAAGAGTGGAAAAGCATTTTATTAAGCGTTTAAATGTAGCGGCATTAAACACTGCGAGCACGCTTATAAGGATGTCCTCCGTATATACCCCGCATATAATAGGGTTAAGCTTGAATTAATTAATAACCTCTAAAAGCGTAGCAGTCGTCCACACCAAGCAGTAGAGGTTAATGAAAAGCTTAAGCAAAGTATAGAGAAGTAAGCATTATCTATATATATTAGGTAAATACTTATAATATACAGCTACTATAACGGTATTCTATAATTATGGCGGCAGTGTACCTATCCTAGTATACAAGAACGTATATGTAGTAAAAGCAGACTAACAATGTTTTCTTAATATAGAGTGCGTATATGGCTAGCGTATACGTGATATATGCTTATTATATACAGATAATGTTCATCGGTTATTCCAGCAGCAGTAATACTAAACTATAGCACACTACTTGGCCTTTATTATCGACAACTGCTAGGGTAGATATTTAATACCTATGTCTACTTATTAAATATGGGGTTCAGGAACTTAAAAAAGAATATACCTATATTAGACATTTAACGTCAAAGCAAAAAAATTATAGTAGGTAATATATACACTATATATACGCTATGCATATGCTGAGCCTATTAGGGTTTGACTATCCGTAAGGCTAAGGTAGGGTAGTAAGCCAAATATGCAGTACATGGTTAGATTGCTATATTCCTGTTAATATAGCACAGTATCCTTACATTTGCCTTATTATACGGAATTCTTATATATATTATCCACTATACCCAATAAAGCTACTAATTGACCTTGCTAATGATGTAGTTAAAGTAATAAGGTAGGTGGAAGTCCTAAGCCTTACTACACATATGCCCCGTATATGCACAGTATATACAAATAAAACTACTTACTATGGCATAGGTCGATTTATCCTATCTCTATAGTATTATACTCTATATAAGAAGTATAGGGCGCAGACACTACGTATAGTGTATAGTAGTCTTAATATTAAGGATCGAATTACTGCTCTGATTTGAAAGGAAAGGATGCTACAATTCCTAGAGGGGACGGTATATATAGGTAAGTATAGGTTAGATACACGCCAAGTATATATAGAGCCTAAGCGTAGTAGGTATGCTACGCGAGTTCTCTATTAACTAATATAAAGAGAATACAGAGCAATGGATTCGGGCAATTTATAACTTTAATAATAAGCATTTCCTTATTATATGCTGTATATACGCGTAAGCTAAGGCATTCTAACACGTAATATGTATCGAAATGGACCTATTATTTAAAATGGTTTAAGGTAAAACGAATTTATTCTTAATTGTGGGATAGGACGAGAATTCCAAACGTATGTATGCCCTATGCTATGTATATGCTATATATAGGCTAATACCTATAACAGGAATTAAGGTGTGGGTATACGTATTTCTAAACTTAGAAATACGTGCTATATACGCAAAGATATTTTAGCTAGTATTTAAGGTTTTAAGTAATACTGCCCAATTATCTATATAATTTGCATATATTTATAAAACCGGACTTCGCACGGCTATAATTAATATATGTAAGAAACAAGCTGGTGGTAAGTATACGCTGCGTATATACCTAGCATATGCTAATAATATATAGGCTTTGGGGATTACCTATATATAATTAACCTATCCCGTGAATGGGATGAACACCTTTAGCATATACTTATATTCTGCCAAGTATATATTAAATAAAACTTTGCGAAGCGCTTTCTAACCCATAAAGTAAGATATATTATAGAGTAGATATAGGAAGCGGAGATAGAGCAGAAACTAATGGAGCGTATATAAAGCATATGCATACTACATCCGGAGCTTATATCTTGGATAAATAACAAGAAGAAAATATAGATACTAGCCAGGCTTATAAAGGAAAAGTTAAAGGTCTCTTATAAGTGGTGGGCATATACACGAAAGCATACTGGAATTGGTAAAAGTAGTTACTTTTAAGATAATAACTTTACCGGTTAAAACTTATGCATGCTTACTACAGTACTATAGTAAATATATACGCTCTATATATGCACCGCATATTCTAACATTTTAGTATAGGCTTAAACTCTATATATAAGAAATATTCGACCTATAAGAGCTATATAAAGAGACAGGAATAGATAATATATAGAGAAATTATAGTAACTTAAAGCAGATAGCAGTACAGCTACAGAAATAAAGTATGTATATGCGCTATAAATGCAAAGTAGATGCTAAGCTTAAGCAGCCTAGAAATAGCGGAAAGCAGCTAAGTAATAAGCTAAAAATCCTAAACTAAATCTTCCTTAGAATCCTTAGAACCCATTTAACACCCCTAAGCCTAATCTACAGTATATACCTAATATAGAATTACCTACTATATTTAGTGGGTAGACTATATCGCAGATAAGTAGAGCAGATAATAATATTATATTAGTATTGGATACGTCGCGCGTATCCATAGTATATGCAGCGTAGATGTTGCCCCTACTATCTTAAAGTTAAACGCCCTGGACTGTGGGTAAAAGGCATAGGTCTAACCTATCTATAGAGGAGATAGAGAAGGAGGCATATACACTCTGTATAGAAAATATGGAGCGACGAATTAATAAATTAAAATAGGCTAAAGATATATATAATAAAGCGAAGGAGCTAGTAGAGCTTAAGAAGTGGGCGTAGGAGTATAGTATTAGCATATAGGGCGTATATGCACGGTATATATAGAGCAAGTGTTATAGAGTTCTATTACTATAAATAAAGAATTAATTAATATGGGCCTATAGCCCCGCGCCCTATGTTAGGCATATGCCTAGCCTATTTATCTACTAAACTCCGCCTAAACTCTAATTATGCATATTGCACATTATGTATGCAGTATGCAGGCCTAGTATATACTGGGACTTAACTAGTAATATGGGACGAGTAGTAGGTTCTACCCGCGGTAGGAGTGGCTTATATAGAGTATAAGCATAATATACGCAATAGAATAAACTAAACTTACTAGAGCTCTTACTACTACTATAGCGGCGGCCTGTTGTTTTTCTGCTCCCTATACTAAATATTAGTAGTGTATATATAGGACATGTATAAAGCAAACCTACCGCTTTGGCGGCGTATAGACGGTGAGGGGGACTCCTTACAGTTATCTAGGGGGGTTGGGCCGCGCTGCGTATATGGTTAGCGTATGCTAAATATATATAGGTGAAATACTAACCTTGCGCTTTAAGCCGGTAGAGGGAGTAGTAGGGCTAACGCGCTGTTTCCCTCGTGTTAGCATATGCCTAGTATAAGCGCGTGTTAACCTATGGTTAGTAGAAGATATTAGGGGTTTGTATATGCGTAGGGTATATGTATATAAGCTAGCAATATAACTAAGTAGTGGTTTTAGTAATATATATGTAGGGGATATGCCAAATTAAACTTTTCTAGTCTCCTAAATATAGAGTTAAGCGTTGGTTTTAGAATCGGGCAGTATCCCTAATAGTAGCCGTGCTTGTTCCTTACATACGCTACCTTTAGGCCTATAAGTGCCTTTGGGTCTAAAATCAAACTTAGGGGGAATAAGTATATAGATAAATAGATATATATATTGGGGTATAGTGCGCATATATAAAAGCGACACTAGTGCTCTTACCTCGTAATAGAATTACCTACTAAATTGGGTGGCAAACCCCTAGTCCTAGGCACTGCATTTAATTAGCTTAGGCTAAGCGTATGCGCAGTATAGGGTAGACATATATAAAGAGTGTGCAGGCATCTATATACTCTAAGATCCTGGAATCTAAGGGGCCACGACTATAGACACTATTAGTGACGCATATACGACGTATAGGCATAGATATACCTAGGCTTATGCAGGTATTTTGTATTCTATTAGCTACTAGAGAGAACAAACAGCTTTAGGGAACTATAATACATTAGCCTCGCATATGCGCTGCATATATATAGTATATACTTCTCACCTGCGACCAGCTCTCCAACTAATGTGTTATTAGTAGTTGGGTTAGTTACTGTATATAGTAAGCATATACCGAGCTGCTATAACAATATAGTAGTATATACAAGCACCGCTGTGCTTATTGCGGATATGCTGGCGATACTATAGCCATATTAGTAGAGCCGCAGGCGCTGTATATATATAAAACGTACACTTAGCTAAGCGGTGAAGACATGGCCGCACATCTGCGTACCGTTGACTGCAATATTACACCTAAACTTTAGCTTAGCATATGCTACGTATAGGGTGTGGATAAGTAATATATACTATAGTATTAACCAAGGAGAGCACGGAGGCGGTGTTGGGTGGGTCTAGTATATGCTTAGCATATGCCTACGCAGTACATAGAGCCGTATATACTTGCATTGTTTTGGACCGAAACGGTTGGGGCTATATATAGTTAGCATATGCACTAGATATGCGGCTCTATATATACTTACGTCTTCCTTTAGCAAGAGCTGCTGCAGCGCGCGCTATAGTTATTGTAAGCATATACCGTGCATATGCAATCCTATAACTAACCAGAAGTTACCCAACTGGGATTAGGATTTAGAATTGGACCTATAAGGCTTTATAAGTATAGTGTATGCATATGCTCTGCATATGCTTACTATAGTAATAGCCAAAGGCAGAAGGGTTGGCGGTGGAGGCTACCTATAGGTTATTAAAGTCTGCAATTGTTAGATTGCTTATAGTGAGCGTATACGCGGCGTATATAATGGTTAAATTAGTAATGGAAATTCGCCTTGTTCTTTCTGTTAGTATATGCAAGACCTATGCCTATATTATGCTGTATATACTTGTGGCATACGCTATGATGTTATAGAGAAGAAGTTGTGGTGCGACTATTATTATGGATATGCTACGCGTGTGTATAGGCTATATTTTGATGACTAACTACCATTACCTTATATGGCCATTGTTTAGCGCATATGCGCGGCATATATACTACCATAAACTAGGATATTTGTAATTTAAGGATAAACGGCTTTACATTTTCTATTTTATTTAAATTGCATGTGCATTGCATATGCGTAGGCTTAGTGTGGTCTTAAGCTAATCGTGGTCACGAAGCTGGTTTGCAAGTTCTGACTACGTTAAACTTTCTAACCACGCCGAGTCTTTTCCGTGACCACGCCGAGCTGTGAGCCCGTCAGGGTCCACTAAGTATGGCAGGTGGCGTTGCCCTAGCACCGTCACATCACCCCCCCCTCCCAAAAAAGCCTGCCCTTAGGCGTTGTCCGAGCTCCTTATTATTATCTAAATTGTTATAGTTATCCACCCCTTCTTTCTAGCATTTAATCTAGCTTTCTAATTAGCGTGGTGGTCTAGGGAGGTTAGGGTGGGCTAGGTAGAAGTCCTGTAGCTTATAGGGAGAGTACTTAAAATCAGATACGGGGTACTATTCTAGATCTTTATTGTGACCTACCCAGCTCGCACGATATTTTAGGGTACTGCGGTCTTTCTTAACTACTAAAATCTCTTTAACTTCCCATTCCTCATCCTCTGCAATCTGAATTGGCGGTGGGGGGTTGTTATACTATCCAGGTAATGGGTCGTCCGCGGCCTTCCGCAGTTGGTCTAGAGAGAAGACAGGGTGGATCTTTATTAACTCTAGTAGCTTAACCTTAAAAGAGTACTCTACCTTCTTAGGGATCTTATAGGGGCCAGCTATTTAGTGGTCTAGCTTGTGGCTCAGCCTCTAGGTCTTCCAGTTCTTTGTTAATACCCATACCTTATCTCCTACGTGGAAGTCTACCTCGCAATAATATTGGTTTACGTCGGCCTCTTTCTTCTCTTATGCTTTTTTCATAATTGCTTAGGCAGTCTCCCAGGCTCCGTGCATTCTCTTAGCGAATGTCTGGGCCTTTTTGTAGCTGAGGCGTTCGCGGGCCGTTATAGGTCCTATAGGTCTATCCCAATCAAAGGATGTTCGTGGCTTGTATCCATAGATTAACTCAAATAGCGACATTCCTATACTATCATAAGGGAGCGTAAGCTGTGCGTAGTCTATTATAGGCAGTAGTTCCGACTAGTTGTCCTAGTAGTAATTAACAAAGGGGCGAAGTTATTGGTCGAGGTACTAGTTTATAATCTCGGTTTAGCCGTCAGTTTAAGGGTAGAATATAGTAGAGAGCTTAATCTTAATCTTAAGGATGCGGCAGAATTCATCCTAGAAGTCCGATATAAATTAGGGTCCACGGTTAGAGACAATTAACTCAGGAGCGCTATAGATCCAGTAAATATTGTTAACATACATACGGGCCATATCTTTTACGGTTGTAGTCTTAAAGCAGGGGAGGGAAATAGCTTACTTGCTTAGTCGGTTAACTACTATAAAGGCCATATTGTAGCCATATTTGTCCTTTGGGAATGATTTAAAGTCCATTATAACGTGCTGCCAAGGGCGTTTGGGAACTAGCAGTAGTTATAACTATTTAGGGGTTTAATCCCTGGGGGTATCTACCCGTTTGCAAGTATAATAATTCCTAATAAACCGTTCTATATCAGACAGGAGTCCTCGCCAGTAGTAGCGAGGCGCTAGTAGTTAGTAGGTCTTATCTCAACTAGGGTACGCCGTAGAGACTTAACAGTAGGCTTCACGGATTAGCTCCGTTTATAGATTGTTAACGTCTAGAACTATAAGCCATTCTTAATATAAGAGCAGTCCGTCTTCTATTTCCAAATTAGGGTCGCCTTCCATAGCTTGGTTACAGAGGGCTTTTAGGGATTTAGCTATACAGTTCGCGATTAGAATGCGGTTAATTAGTCCCATTAGTTTATCTAGAATCTCTCCTTCCATAGGCGCCAGCTCATTCTGTTTAGAGTTTAGTTCCTTAAGGATACGTAGGTCGAGCTATTTGGGACAAAGGAGGGCACGTGTCTAGTGCTAAGCCTTTAGCTCATCCTATAGTTCCACGTCCTGTTCTCTCCAGGTAAGGGCATCAGCTTTAGAATTTTGCCTACTAGGGCAGTATATAATTATAAAGAAGAATTAGGAGAGTATTTTAGCCCACCTAGCCTATCAACTAGTAAGCTGCTTTATTGTCATAAAATACTTAAGGGCTTTATAATTAGTATAGATTTTAATCCAAGAGTCTATACTTCTAAGCTCTGCGCGCTACTAGGACAACAATTATATAATAGCCAGCATTTCCTTATTATGTACCTCGTAGTTACACTTAGCTAGGGCTATTGTCTTTAAGAAAAACGCTATAGGGTACCACTTGCCATCTAGGTGTAACTATAAGAGAACTCCCACTACTACTCTATTAGAGGCGTCCGTTTCCAGTATTAATTCAAGGTCTGGGTCATAGTAACAGAGAATTAGGGAGGAGGTAAGTTAGTCCTTTAACTCCTTAAAAGCTTCTATACAATTATTATTAAAAACAAAAGGCGTGTTATTCTTCGTTAGTCGTATAAGAGGCTTAGCTATAACCCTATAGTTACAGATAAACCGACGGTAGAAGTTACAGAAGCCTAAAAAGGACTAAATGCCTTTTATAGTGTAAGGGGGTTTCTAGTTACGTATTACCTCAACCTTCTTAGGGTTAACTTCAATTCCTTCTATACTAACGATGAACCTAAGGTACTTTGTTCGTTTTACTCCAAATTTGCATTTCTTAATGTTAACTTATAGGCCTGCATTCCGCAGCCTCTCTAGGACCTTTTTAACGTGAACTTAGTGCTTAAGTTCATTGTCTAAGTATATAAGAATGTCGTCTAGGTATGCTGTACAGAATTCGTCAAGGTAGTCGAAAAGAACATTATTTATATACCGTTGGTACGTGGCTGGCCCATTCATTAGTCCAAAAGGAAGAACTTTATATTTATAAGAACCGTAGCAGGTATAGAACGTCGTTAGATCCTCTAATACAGGGTCCATTTTAATTTAATAAAAAGCTTGGCGGACATTAAGCTTAGTAAAGATTTTAGCTCGGCTTAGACATACAAGGGTCTTATTAATTAGGGGGAGAGGGTAACGATCTTTCTAAGTAATAGCGTTTAGTTTCCAATAGTCGATGCAGAAGCGGAGGCCTTTATTAGGTTTCTTTACAAAGAGGATAGGGGAAGTAAAAGGGGCCTAACTTGGCTCAATAAACCCCTTATAGAGGTTATTAATTAAGTACTACTTAGTTGCTTTTAGTTCCTCTATAGTTTGCTAGTAAAGGGGGCTATAGCCTAGAGAATTATCAGCCTCTAGTTAAATCTTATAATTATAGGTTTAGTAGGGGGGCAGTATATCTAAGGCTACTTTTAAGAACGCATCTCTGTGGTCTAAGAGGTATGTAGGGAGGAGGCGCTTAACTAACTCCTTATTAGTTTCCTCTACTAGCCCTTCTTCCTTCTCGTTAATAATCCAGTTAATTTTGTATAAGCTAGTTATAAAGACCTCGTTGTCCTTCTAATATATATTAAAGTGGAAACCTATGGCGCTAATTACCACGATATCTACTATAGGGGGGTTATATAGTAGTAGGGGTATCCGTGGCCTTGGGGGCTTTTAGTATATTAGCGTTATCTTTACTCCTTTTAGCTTTCGTTATATCTTCTAAAGGTTATCCTTTAAGTCCTATTGGTATGTCCTCTTCCCTATTGGCCAGATCTCCGCAATTTAGAAGTTGTCTACATCACTGTCCGTTCTACTTCCGTAAGTAGAGTCCTCCTTAACTGCAGTCCTTTAGGGGAGTATCCTTGTTAGTACGGATTTCTTACTAGCCTCACAACAGACATCTTCTTAAGCGAAAGCTAGGTCGCGGTCCCTAACATCCTACTAGTAGATAGGATTGGCCTTTGCGGCTAATATCTTATGGTTAGTACGGATCTCTCTAACAAAGGAGGGTAACTTTAGTCTACTCTCCAGCTAGACAAACTGTCTTTATTAAACATTTAGCCAAATATTAAAGTAGGATATCTATTTTTGGCTAAGGATTATGTCATAGGACCCTAGGTCTAGAATATAAAAGGGGATACCAAACTGGCGTCGTCCATTAATAGCAATATATAGCTTTAAGACATAGGTAACCAGCTTACCGGCTTAGCCATTATAGCCTTTTACTTAAACAGGCTTCTCTAGTCGGGTAGCATTTATATTTAAGAACTTAGCAACGTTATTCGCATAAGTAGTGTTTATAAAGGCAAAGCTATTTGCTCCAGTGTTAATAAGGGCAGTTATATTAACTCCATATCCATTTTAAGATACTGTATATGGAACTATAAAGTGTTTTCCACCCATTAGCTAACTCAGATTAATCTCTTTAAAATCAATAGGATACCCTAGGGGGGAGTCTTTCCCTAGGGTTCTTCTTTTCCTAACTTATTAGGCGTTTCTTCTTCCTCTATCTCCTTAATATCACCCGTATCCTTTAGCTCTGGGTAGGACGTAGTAAAGTAACTATTCTTTCCACAATTAAAGCACGTGACCGTGGTAGGGTCAATTAGGGTATTATAACAAGCATTAGTTAAAGGTATAGTACGTGGTGGGTTAGGCAAGGTTCGCTAATAGGCAGTTATAACCGCTTTTAGTATAAGGGCAGTTATAGTCTGTCTTCCAATGCTAGCTCCTATTAGTATAGCAGATAGGTTACGGTCGCTATAGGACCTCTTTAGTCAATTAAAACAAGTATTAATTCGTTTTAGTTCTAAATCTAGCAATAAATATCAGGCTGCGAGTCTTTGGTAGGTTAGTAGGTCATCTAAGGCTACCGCAATCTTCTCTTATAGTTGGACCGTTAGCTTGTTATATAGGTCCAAACAATAGTTCTTAGGGGGGACCTAGCCTTCGCCTACTAGGTGTAAGAATTAAGTCTGGAACTTAGTAAAGGATTGGTTTAATTTCATTATTAGGCAATTATAGTCATAATAGGCATCCCGTACTTTATTTAGATTAACATAGATAGTAGCTAGGTGCTATATTATCTTATTAACAGATATAAACTGAATAGGTAACTCGTCCTTGAACTTGGCCTAAAGGTGTCGCTAGGCGTCCCTAATGGTTTGACCAAAGAGGTAGAGCATTTTAGCTTCTTTAAAGGGGAAATAGTTATGGTTAACACGAAGCTTTCCTTATACCTAGATTCTCTAGTTCTTAAAGGTCGGGTCTACACCATCCGATAATAGTGGGGGGTTAAGGAGCTTAACGGACTTTAATTACTTTATTATTATATCCGTACTCTCTGGTGTATTGCATTTAGTAGAGCGAATGGGTTAACTAAGGCTTTATAAAGGGGAGGCTAGGCTATTTTATAAGGCAGTAAGGCTTTCTAGGATCTCCTTTAGAGTCTCTTGTATGCTTTAGGCTTGAAGACAATTGACCTTCTAATTAGCTATAAGGGCACAAATCTGCTTATATACACCTGTAATATTGTTATTGTCTTTAATTTCTGATCCTAACTGGACCTCGTGTTCCTCTCGGGTAGAGGCAGGTCTTTTAGATAAGCTTGCTTTAGGTGCCATTATTAGCTTCCTAAGGTTTGTTAGAATTGTATAATTTAGTTTTAATTCCAGGGTTCTTTTATAGGTATAGGTTAAGTACAGTCTGGCCTATAAAGTGGGATATTATCAGGGCCTTCTTAGGCGTAGTAGTGTAGGTTTTTTAATATCTAAGTATAACGCGTCGACGCGTCATTGCAGACGAAGGTCTTTTTGGGGTAGGATATTATTGAGGCCTTCCTAGGCAATGTAGGGAGAGCTTAGTATAATGTAATGGGCTTATATAAATGCTTCTAAACCAAAGCTTGTAGATTGCTACTATACAAGAATACTAAGCTAAGGAGAAGAAGAAGTCTGTTAAAGACTAGCAAGATATAAAGGGGTTGCCAAGGCGCTAGTAGTAAGCGAGCCAATGGCGATTTTCCATCCCGGGGATAGAAAATCCTGATTGGTTGGCAGGAGTCAGGGTCTACTGAGTATGGTAGGTGGCGTTGCCCCAGCACTGTCACAATACTAGAATTTGCTAATAAAGAGGATAAGAGTAAAGAAGGCAGCGGAATTAATAAGGAAAACAACAGCAAGAATAAAGACGATTAGGGGTTTAGTAGTATAGTAGTATTGTTATGGTGGAACTAATATAAATATTAAACTTAAAATAGTAGATTAACTAAAGGGCGTTATTAGGCGTATTAAGGTTATACTATACTACTATTAGGTCGAAATGTGTTCTTTATATAGTATATACCAGGCGCATAGAATAAGCAAAGAACACTAACTACGTAGAATAAGTAAAGAGTACTAACTATATAGACTAAGCAAAGTATACTAATTACGCAGAATAGGTAAATACTACTAACCGCGCAGATTAAGTAAATACTATTAAGTACGTGGGATAAACACTTAATAATAACTATATGGGAAGAGCAACGCTTATCTATTGCTTAAAGTAAGCAAAGTATACCAATTGCGTGGAATGGGTAAATACTACTAACCGCGCAGACTAAGCAAATACTATTAAGTGCGTGGGATAAGCACTTAATAACAACCGCGTGGGAAGAGCAACGCTTATCTATTACTTGGAGTGAGCAAGATATACAGAATGCGCGAGGAGGGCATTATATATTAATTGCGCATTAAGTGCAAAAAAAGCTTAATAGAATAAAGGCACTACTTGCCCGGGTGGCTGCAAATGCGCAATTAGCTGCACCGCGTTATTGGTTTCTGTTAAATGCGGCAATGTGCCGCTCCTTAGTCGATACCATACGCTATACGTTGCAATGCGCGAAATGCGCATTTGGCTGCCAAATGCCGCCAAATGCTGCAAAAATGCTGGTAAATTTTTTCCTGACGTAAGTTATAAAGTAGTGCGGTTGTTCCCCTTATATATATACTTATAGATATACTTAACGGACTTTACGGAGGCGTAGACCTTAATATTTATATAGGCATAGTACCTTATGGTTAGATATGGACTATATAAAATAATCTAGCGGTTATCTATTTTAAACGTAACTTTAAGAGGCCCTGGTAAGCGGATAGACTATATCTGCTAATTATTGCGACAGCAGTATTCTGGATAGCCATCCTTATATATAATAGTAGTAGGGTTAAAAGGCCTAGGGTATTGCTTTAAGCAGGTTAGCGGAAAGCCTGGCCCTGGCGCAACTATATAAGGAGCTCGCGGATTTTAGGAGCCGTAAAGGCTATAAACTATTATTAACTTTACGATCTTAGTAAGATAACCAGTAGGATTGTCCTCCGGCTGTGGAAGCTCTATAGATATAAAATGGTTAATAATGGCTGGATTTAGCAGTCTATTACGGTTATGTAGATATAGAAAAAGCAGCAGGTGTATATAGGGCAGGCCCTATTTCTGGTACTTAATGATCTAGATATAGCCGCGGTACCGGCTAAAGACCTACTTCCGTTTTAGGTTGTATAGAAGGTAAATAACTTTTATGCGGAAGATACGTATAACTAGATTGGGCCTATCTATAGCGGTCTGCCTAGGTAGTAGCTTATAGGTAATCTTATCCCACTTAGGGTTGGCAGTAAATATAATAAATATGCTTAGACGGCCATATTTATAGACAATAGCCATTAAATCCTAATAGCACTGCCTAATAAAGCGATCTCCACTAAGGAAGCTTAATAGAAGGACTATACAGCGGCCTAATAATTTAGGGTCTAGATTATCGTGAGTAAGAGCGTCTGTAACGCTATTATATAGCTTTACACAGAGGGTTGTTTAGTTAGAGCGGATCTAGCTAAGCTTATTCTAATTATATAGCGCCTATACATCCACAACATACTGCTAAAATAGCTGGTAGTAGGTAAAAGGGACCAACTTAGAGTTGTTATGGACGTGTAGGTAGAACTAAAAGTACGCCCACTGTATTAAACGGTCTCGCTGGCGGGCTTAATTAGAGTCGCGTAACTAGAGACCCTAGTGCTAGCCAGTATTACTACAAGGGAAGAGCAGTACGTAGTGGAGCGGCATATATGCGGCATGCATTAAGTTAATACGGCAGTACCGCGGCTACTTATTAGGCGCATAACGCTTTACAAGTACAATATTGCAGAAGCTGGCATTACCGTACTTGTCTGGTATAATAACGGCCACCTTATTACTTATTAGGAGGTTCTTACGGCGCCAATTAGCACCAGCCTCTAAGATAAGCTGCATCTATGGGTTTAAGATAATCTGTAATAGGGTTATTACGGGCTAAGCCTAAAGCTATTCCCTTATGGTTTAATAGAAGGTGATAAAAGGGTTCCGTACCTTAGATAGCATAGCAGTAAGGCACTATAGAATAGTTGCATCTAGCTAGGTATTAGGACGGGCCTATAGCCAGATATCTGTAGCATAACTAGGGTTGTAAAAGTATAGCTAGGCATACCGCGGAGCAATATTAGTAGGAGGCTCTAGTGGGCCCTATAGATAGTAAAGCTTACTATATATCTAAAAGCAATTTGGGCCGCCCTAGGCTATACCATGGTTAGTAACAGTATAGTTTACGGACGTAAAAGCCAATGCTGTATTATATGCGCGGAGCCGCTCCCTAAACTGCCTAGTAGAAGTACTACGGGACTCTAAAAGGTCGCGTAGATATTCTAGCGGAGGCTAGAATAGAGGGAGGTTTATATTACCGTGCTTATAGCAGGCTTTAAACCGTGGATTGCCGGGATGCAATATACTAATACGTTCATCTATCTAATATAGGGCGGCGCAGAAGTTGTAGGCAATGTCTATAGGACTAAGATCTAGCTGCTCCATAATAGGGCGGATGGTAGTAGGACCACAATCTAGCTACTCTGTGATAGGGCGGACCATAGCAGGTTGCAATTGGATTAATATAGGCGGTCGCGGCTAGATTAATACGGTCGGTATAAGGGGACGGGAAGTAGAGGGAGAAGTAGCGGTAGAAGCAGCAGCGGAAGCAGTAGCGGATTGGCGGGACTGTACGTGTCCCTTTATTTTCTCCTATATTTAGAGTTAGAAAGGTAGTAAGTAAAAAAAAAAAAGAAAAAAAACTAACTCTGCAAGAGATATAGGTCTTATACGGAGCTCTAAGAGGGTTTGTTATAAAGTTAGCGGAAGAACAATACTGGTTATAGCGAGTACAAAATATACAATTAAAAGGCATTTGGGCGGTAGGTAGTAAGAGCTTTAAGTAGGGCTTTATATAGAGCTTTTGCAGAGCTTTTATAGAGCTTTAAGCAAGGGGTAGAAAGAGGTTAGGGAAGGTTAGGATTTTTTGATGGGGTAGTACATGCTTAATTAGGTGACCAGACACAAATTTTAACCAATCGCAACTCTCGCTCAAAATTAACTCAGTATAATATAGATAGTAGCAATCTATAAGCTTCGGTTTAGAAGCATTTATATAAGCCCGTTATATTATACTAAGCTCTCCCTATATTGCCTGGGAAGGCCTCTATAATATCCTACCCTAAAAGAAGACCTCTGTCTGCAACGACGCGTTAACGCGTTATACTCAGATACTAAAAAACTCATACTATTACGCCTGGGAAGGCCCTAACAATATCCCACTTTTATAGGCTAGACTGCACTTAACCTGTACCCCTAAAAAGAACTCTAGAATTAAAACCGAATTATATAATTCTAATAAACCCTAGGAAGCCGACGATAGCACCTAAAGTGAGCTTATTTAAAAGACCTGCCTCTACCTAAGAGGAACCCAAGATCTAGTTAGGATTAAAAATTAAAGATAATAACAACGTTATAGATATGCATAAATAGATTTATACCCTTGTAGCTAATTAGAAGGTTAATTATCTTTAAGCCTAAAGCATATAAGAGACTCTAAAGGAGATCCTAGAAAGCCTTACTGCCTTATAAAATAGCCTAGCCTCCCCTTTATAAAGCCTTAGTTAACCCATTTGCTTAACTAAATGCAATATACTAGAGAGTACAGACATAATAATAAAGTAATTAAAGTCTGTTAAGCTCCCTAACCCTTAACCGCTATTTAATAGGATAGATCCTACCTTTAAGAATTAGAGGATCTAAGTATAAGGGAAACTCTGTGTTAACTACAACTATTTCCCCTCTAAAGAAGCAAAAATGCTCTACCTCTTTGGTTAAACTATTAGGAATATGCAGCGACACCTTTAGGCTAAGTTCAAGGATAAGTTACCTATTTAGTTTATATCTGTTAATAAGATAATATAGTATCTGGCTACTATCTATATTAATCCAAATAAAGTACGGGATGCCTACTATAACTATAACTACCTAATAATGAAATCGAACTAAACCTTTGCTAAGTTTTAGACTTAGTTCTTATACCTAGTAGGTAAAGGCTAGGTTCCCCTTAAGAACTACCACTTGGACTTATATAATAAGCTAACGGTCCAACTATAAGAGAAGATTGTAATAGCCTTAGATAACCTACCAACCTACTAAAGACTTGCAGCCTAATATTTGTTGCTAGATTTAGAACTAAAATAAATTAATGCCTATTCTAATTAACTAAAGTAGTCCTATAGTAACCGGAACCTATCCGCCACACCAATAGGAGCTGGTGTTGGAAGATAAACCATAACCACCCTTATACTAAAAGCGGTTATAACTACCTACCTATAAGCCTTGCCCGACTTACTACGTATTACGTCTTTAGTTAATGCTTGTTGTAATGCCCTAATTAACCTTACTATAGTTACATACTTTAATTGTGGAAAGAATAGTTACTTTGCCATGTTCTGCCTAGAGCTAAAGGATATAGGTAATATTAAGGAAATAGAGGAAGAAGAAATGTCTAATAAGTTGGGAAAAGAAGAACCCTAGGGAAAGACTCCCCTCTAGGGTATTCTATTAATCCTAAAGAGATTAATCTAAGTTAGCTAATAGGTGGAAAACACTTTATAGTTCTATATATAGTATCTTAAAATGGATATAAAGTTAATATAAATGCCCTTATTAACACTAGAGTAAATGGCTTTACCTTTATAAATACTGCTTATGCAAATAATATTGCTAAGTTTTTAAATATAAATGCTACCCGACTAGAGAAGCCTGTTTAAGTAAAAGGCTATAATAGCTAAGCCGGTAAGCCGGTTACCCATGTCTTAAAGCTATATATTACTATTAATAGATAATGCTAGTTTAGTATCCCCTTCTGCATCCTAGACCTAGGGTCTTATAACATAATTCTTAGCCGAAAATAGATGTCCTACTTTAATATTTAGTTAAATATGCGATAAAGACAGTTTGTCTAGCCAGAGAATAGACTAAAATTACCCTCCTTTATTAGAGAAATTCAGACTAACTGTAAAATACTAGCCGTAAAGGCTAACCCTATTTATTAATAGGATGTTAGAGACCGCGACCTAGCCTTTACCTAAGAAGATGCCCGCCGTAAGGCTGGTAGGAATTCTATACTAATAATAATACTCTTCTAAAGCACTGTAGCTAAGGAGGACTTTACTTATAGAAGTAGAATGGATAGTAATATAGACAACTTCTAAATTGCGGAGATCTGGCTAATATGGAAAAGGATATACTAATAAGACATAAAGGACAACCTTTAGAAGATATAGTAAGAGCTAAAAGGAGTAAGGATAACGCCAATATACTAAAAGCCCCTAAGGCTATGGACACCCCTACTACCATATAACACTCCTATAGTAGATATCGCGGCAATTAATGCTATAGGTTTTTATTTTAACATATACCAGAAGGATAACAAAGTCTTTATAACTAGCTTATATAAAATTAACCAGATTATTAATAAGAAGGAAGAAGGGCTAGTAGAGGAAACGGATAAAGAACTAGTTAAGTGCCTTCTCCCTATTTACCTTTTAAACTATAGAGACGCGTTCTTAAAAGCAGCTTTAGATATACTACCCCCCTACCAAACCTATAATTATAAGATTTAGTTGGAGGCTAATAACTCTCTAGGCTACAGCCCCCTTTACTAGCAAACTATAGAAGAACTAAAAGCTCTAAAATAATACTTAATTGATAACCTTTATAAAGGGTTTATTAAACCAAGTCAGGCCCCTTTTACTTCCCTTATTCTATTTATAAAGAAACCTAATAAAGGCCTCCGCTTTCGTATCGACTATTAAAAACTAAATGCTATTACTTAGAAAGACTATTACCCTCTCCCCCTAATTAATGAGACTCTTATATATCTAAGCCGAGCTAAGATCTTTATAAAGCTTAATATCTGTTAAGCTTTCTACTAAATTAGGATGGACCCTATATTAGAGGACCTAATAATATTCCACACCCGCTACAGTTCTTATAAATATAAAGTCCTCTTTTTTGGACTAATAAATGAGCTAGCCATGTACCAATAATATATAAATAATGTTCTTTTTAACTACCTTAACAAATTCTGCATGGTATACCTAGATAATATTCTTATATACTTGGACAATAAACTTAAGCACTAAGTTTACGTTAAAAAGGTCCTAGAGAGGCTGCGGAATATAGGCCTATAAGTTAATATTAAGAAATGTAAATTTGGAGTAAAATAAATAAGTACCTTAGGTTTATTGTTAGCATAGAAGGAATTAAAGTTAACCCTAAGAAGGTTAAGGCAATATGTAACTGAAAACCCCCTTATACTATAAAAGGCATCTAGTCCCTTCTAGGCTTCTGTAACTTCTACTGTTAGTTTATTTATAACTATAGGGTTATAGCTAAGCCTCTTATATAACTAAGAATAATACGCCTTTTATTTTTAATAATAATTGTATAGAAGCTTTTAAGGAGTTAAAGGACTAACTTACCTCCTCCCTAGTTCTTTATTACTATAATCTAGACCTTAAATTAATGCTGGAAACTGTCACGGAGCGAGCACAAGCGGTGATAATATATAGCGAAGTAGATATTATTAAGCTATGTACATAAACTGCGTAATAAAGTCAAGACGTTGCGTGAGGAAAAGGAAGTAGGAAATAGGGGGAAAAGGGTATATAACGTTCACTTAGTTGCTAGGTTAACGGGTACTGTGCTACGCATAAGTAGGGTAGAGCTTAGGTGGCGGTTCTAGTAGAACTTAGTAGAATTTGGCAGTTAGAGGTCCTTAAAGTTACCAGTTGGCAATTCCAACAGTTGAGATAGCAGATTGCGGCGGAATACGGTAGATTGCTGTTAGATTGCCGTCTTATAGTTAGTCTCCGGTTGTTTAGTTGGTAGAAATAGGTAGACGTGTATAAGGTGTCACGGGGGTATCCTATAATAGTACCCCCCCTTTAAACTCGAGTATCTGCGAGATGGGGCTGTGGTAGTTCTAGGTGGAGTTCGTGAAAGTCTTCTGCGGCTTGTGTAAGTCCTATAGAGTCGGTAGGTTCCTATAAGGGTTTAGTAAAACCTCTCCATTTCGTAAGGTATATATATTTGCGTTTCCGTTTATTGTATTTAATGTCGTTAACTCTTTTAATAAGGTACTTATCCTCACCATCTACTTTAACTAGTGGGGGAGGGTCTTGGATCTGTCCAGGCAGGGCATCTAATATAGGGGCGGTAGGGCGGAGGACTAACGTATAGAATACGGGGTGGATTTTAACCGTATTAGGGAGCTTCAGTTAGTAGGTATAAGGAGAGACAACTTTTTTAACCTTATAAGGGCCAGCGTTCTTCTAATTAAGTTTCTTAATAGGTCGTTTTATATTCAGATTTCTTATATCTAGCCAGACAAAGTTACTAATTTAGTAGGCTGGTGCTAGGGTTTGGTTCTTATTTACTGCGGCTTTATAGATAGATTGGGCCCATATTATTTCGTTAGTAAGAAACTCTTATAGTTCTTCTATTTTATTTATAAATTCGTTTGCTTCTGCAACTTATAAGGCCTAATAAGCTAGGTAAGGAATATTACTAAAGGGTTCAAAACCTATTTATGGATGCTGGCCGTAGTTAGCCAGGAATAGGGAGACCTTTATAGTTTCTAAGACGGAGTTATTTGTAGTAAACTCAGCGAATACAAGCTAGTCCATCTAGTCGTCCTATAGATACGATGTGTATATCCAAATATATTGTTCTATTATAGCATTTGTATGTTCCGTTTGACCATCCGTTTCTGGGTAGTATGCCGTAGATAATAGTGCTTTAATGTAGAGTTGGGTAGTCAGTTCTTTTTAAAATATAGAGACAAACTAGCTGCCTCTATTAGAGATAATTGTTTTAGGGAGTCTGTAGAGTTTCTATACGTAATCCAGGAACAGTTGGGCAATAGTAGGTGTTAATATATTAGGATAGGCGATTAAGTGTCTCATTTTGGATAATCGGTCTATAACTACTATAATGTTCGTACAGCCTTTACTTATAGGGAGTTTAACGACAAAGTTAATTAAGATGTCCTTCTATCTTTAGTCCGGAATAGGTAGTGGCTTTAGAAAGCCGTTGTATATCTTATATAAAGCCTTAGCTTGTCGGCAGGTATAGCAGCTAGAGATATACCTTTATATTATATTATATATGTTTGGCTAGTAGTACTCCTATTAAAGTAGTTTTAGGGTTTTTCTATGGCCTAGGTGGCCAGCTACTGGTAGATTATATACGTGTTTAAAAAGCTTAAGCTTAAGTTTGTTATAGTTAGGTATAACTAGGCGGTTCTAGTAGTATAAGCGGTCTCTGCGAGCTTTATATTTACTTAGAGAGATCTTTTTAGAGCGTCTAACGCTATTTTAAATTAGCTTAAGTATCTCTTAGATAAACTCGTTATTTAGGTATTTATTAATTATAATCTATTTAACTAATCGATTAGTTATTTTAAGGACGTATACTATAAGGTCTTTAGCTAGGGGATTAAATAATTTAGGGCAAAGCAGGGTTTAATTACGGTAGGCACGCGCTTTTTCCTATACTGGTATATCTTATGAACGTTGGGTTAGGGCATTAGGTTTTTAACCTTAAACGCCTAGGTGGTATGTGATTAAGAATTGGAAATAAGACAGATATTTTAACTAGTAGGCTTAATAATAACTTAGCTATTTTATAGTTGTAAAGTACTGTAGATTCTTATAGTTGCTAAGGACCTTAATTGGAAATCTAGCGCCTTCTAGTTTAGGTCGCCATTATTTAAAATATTTAATAATGGCTAATAATTCCTTATCGTAGATCTTGTAGTTATATTTGGCTAAACTTAGTTATTTTAAGAAGTATGCTATAGGGTGCAGTACTCCTTCCTTATTATACTAAGACAAAATGCCTCTAGTAACATAGTCAGATAAGTCGGCTTCTATAATACTCTTTTAGTTTGGGTTAAAGTGTTAGAGTACGGGTATAGTGGTAAATATAACTTTTAGATAGGTAAAGGCCTTCTTACATTTCTTATTAAAGATAAAGGTTTTGTCTTTTTAGGTTAGAGCCATAAGGGGTAAAACTAGGGCGGAGAAGTTATTAATAAACTGTTAATAGAAGTTAGCAAATCCTATAAAGGCTCTTATATCCTTAACGTTCTTGGGTTCTTGCTAGTTTATAATTACTTTAATTTTCTTTAGGTCCATTTATATACCGTTTATAGAAATAATAAGTCTAAGGTATAGGACTTCTATTTTATGGAATTTGTACTTGTCTATATCTAATTATAGGCTAGCTCTACACAAGGCTTCTAAAATAAGGTTAACATGTTTCTTATATTCAGTTAGGTTATTACTGTATACTAGAATATCGTTGATATAAGCAGTATAAAAAATGTCCAGGTAAGGTTATAGGGTATTATTTATAAAGTATTAGAACGAACTTGGGGCATTTATAAGGCTAAATGGCGTTACTAAGTATTTAAATAGTCTATACCTAGTACGGAATGCAGTAAGCCATTTATCTCCTTTTGTAATACAGAGACGGTTAAATGCGTAGATAAGGTCAAGTTTTATATAGTAGTAAGCCTTATTTAATTAGTTTAGTGTCTCTTAAATTAATAGGAGCGGGTACTGATTCTTAATAGTAATAGCGTTAAGAGCTTAGTAGTCTATATAGAAGTATAGACCGCCGCTAGGTTTCTTAATAAAGATTATAGGTATAGCTATAGGCAAAGAGCTTGCTCTGATAAATTCTTTACTTAGGTGTTTATCCAAGTACTTCCGCAGCACTTAGAGTTCATTTTGGGACATTCTATATAGGGGTCTAAATCCTGGCTATTTTCCTTCTTCGAGTATAATCTTATGGTTACATAGTTGGTGCTCTACTAACTTATCGGCTTCCTTTTATAAAAATACTTCTAGATGCTTATAATGGCATACTAGTATTTTTGTGGCAGGGTTAGTGTGCTTCTTTAGTACTAGGGCCTTTTTAATATCGGCCATTATAACGGTAAAGATTGTGTGTTTAGGTTTCCTAGCAAGTTATGCTAATAGGGTAGCTCCGATTATATAGATATCTATAAAAAGGGGGGTAAGTTGCTAGCTGGCAACTTTCTTTTAATTATCTACTATTTCTTATTTAACTTTAGGTTTAGTATTAGGTATAGAGTTAGTATTAGATTTGGGTTTGGGTTCTTTAAGTATCCTTTTTATAGTAGAATATTAATTCTTCTAGTACTTTCGTATATTATGCTTAAGTTTAGACTTCAGCTTGGTTCGGGGTGGTATAGTAGTTAGGGTCGGTTTATATAGTTTGGTATAATTTTTGGGTTCTTAGTGGAATTAGGTGGACTTTTTAGGTATAGGGTGGACATTAATAGAAATTTTAGACTAATAGATCCTAGTGAATTTTTTAGATTTTGGTTTAGGGTCTAAGTAGTAAGTTATAAGGCACTTCTACTTATAATAGGAGGCGGTAAATAGAAGCTTAAGGTTATCCCAATTAATGATTACCTTATATAGCTTTATTTAAGGTTGTTTAAGTATTACTAAGTAACCTAGGGTGGTAATAAAAAGCCTAATTAGTTCTTTATAGTTTAGGTATTAGAGTTTCAGGAATACTACGTGGGTAATATAGCCTAAAATAGTGCGTTTGCCATTAAATCCAAATACGTTAATATGCCGGTTAAGGGGGGTTAGGGTAAAACTATTATTTTATATAAAGATCTTATTAATAAATCCTATACCACTAGCTCCTATGTTAATTAGGACTTAAGTATTAGCCTATTAATTATTCTACTAAAGATAACAGTTAATAGTTATGCTATGATCCTAAGAGTTAGAATTTATAATATCTAGAGCATTTAATAAGATCCTAAGGTAGCGCCGTCCTAGAGAGTGACTTAGCTCTAGGACCTTCCTTTTAAAGGCGACCGGGGTGGGGTTCCTATAGAATATTAGCTATAACTTCGTCCTTATAAGTGGTACTTACTAGATACGGGGCTAGAGCTATATAAAGATTAGGGACGGTGACTAGAGGATTAGTGTAGTAAACGGTTGCTAGTATTGGCCGTTTGTAAATTATATTGGGGTATAGGGATAGAGCAGTATCTTAAGATATAAGCCTTGCTTCCGCATTTAAAGTAAAGGCCTAGCTTAATATATTGTTCTTATTTAGGGGACCCTAGTGGGGCATACTCTAGGGTTTCAGAGTTAATATCTATAGCGTTAGGGTGCTTAGGCTGAGATAATAATTTAATAGTTATTTATGGAGCTATTATATTATATTAAGGAGTGGACTTCGGTGTTAGGCATAGTATATTATTATATTGTTTATTAATAATATTTACGCAGGCATTAAGGGCTCCCAGTAGGTCTATACCTATTAGGGAGGTTTTTAGTTTAGGACTTAGGGATTTAATAAGGCTATTAACTAGTGCGGAGTTGTTCCAGCCTGTTTCCTTTATATAACGGTTAAATTTAGAGAAGTATACTAGAAAGCTTTTTGTTTCTTAAGTTATATAGTTTATCTTTCTTTAAGTAGTAGCTTGGCGGTTTAGGTCACCGTATATAGCTTTAAGAAGTACAACTAGACTTTATACTGAATTTGGTTAAAGGGGTTTAATAAAGTTAGCTATATCTCCTCCTAGTTAACTTAGGGCGTAGCAGAGTTGGTTGGCTTTAGTTAGGTAGCGGTTAGCATTACTAGTTAGCTTATTTTTAAGCTGGCTTAGAAATAATTGGAGTTCTTATTATTTACTAGTAAATATTAGAGGGTCTAGTAGTTATTCGGATTGTTATAGTACAGTAGTTAGTTTAGGGTGAATAGCTACTATAGGTTTAGGACTCTTGTTTTACGTATTCGTCTCTAGAGAAGGTATTCAGTCTTAGGGCCCTAGTATAGGCATCTTAAGGGTGCGGACTTCTTCTTAAAGGTCCTTAATTATTTGTAGGTATCGTGCTTCTTATTTGGCTTATTATTAAGTTAAAGTGGCTTAGTTCTATATAAGGGCGTGTATAAAGGACTTCTATATCTCTGCTAATTGTTCTTAGAGTGCGGATATAATGCCAGCGGCTGTTATGGGGGCTTTAGGGTTGTTCTGCATTTCGGAGGGTAGTATATAAGGTTAATATAATATAGTATTATGGAGCAAGCACAAGCGGTAATAATATATAGCGAAGTAGATATTATTAAGCTATGTATATAAACTACGTAATAAAGTTAAGACGTTACGTAAGGAAAAGGAAGTAGGAAATAGGGGAAAAAGGGTATATAACGTTCGCTTAGTTGCTAGGTTAACGGGTACTGTACTACACACAGGCAGGGTAGAGCTTAGGTGGCGGTTCTAGTAGAACTTGGTAGAATTCGGCAGTTAGAGGTCCTTGAAGTTGCCAGTTGGCAACTCCAACAGTAGAGACGGCAGATTGCGGCGGAATACGGCAGATTGCTGTCAGATTGCCGTCTCGTGGTCGGTCTCTGGTTGTTCAGTTGGTGGAAACAGGTGGACGTGTGTAAGGTGTCACGGGGGTGTCCCGTGACAGAAACAGACGCCTCTGATAGAGTAGTAGTGGGGGTTCTCTTATAGTTATACCTAGATAGTAAGTGGTACCCTATTACATTTTTTTTAAAAAATAATAGCCCTAGCTAAGTGTAACTACGAGGTATATAATAAGGAAATGCTAGCTATTATATAATTGTTATCCCAGTAGCGTATAGAGCTTAGAAGCACAGACTCTCGGATTAAAGTCTATATTAATTATAAAGCCCTTAAGTATTTTATAACAATAAAGCAGCTTACTAGTTAATAGGCTAGGTAGGCTGAAATACTCTCCTAATTCTTCTTTATAATTATATACCGCCCTAGTAGATAAAATTCTAAAGCTAATGCCTTTACCTAGAGAGAACAGGATATGGAACCACAGGATAAGCTAAAGGCTTAGTATTGAATACGTGCCCTCCTCTATCCTAAATAGCTTGACCTATGTATCCTTAAGGAACTAAGCTCTAAATAGAATAAGCTAGCGCCTATAGAAGGAGAGATCTTGGATAAACTAATAGGATTAATTAACCGCATTCTAATCGCGAACTGTATAGCTAAATCCCTAAAAGCCCTCTATAACTAAGCTATGGAAAGCAACCCTAATTTGGAAATAGAAGACGGACTACTCTTATACTAAAAACAGTTTATAGTTTTAGACATTGATAACCTATAAACGGAACTAATCTATAAAGCCTACTATTAAGTCTCTATGGCGTATCCTGGTTAAGATAAGACCCACTAACTACTAGCGCCTTGCTACTACTGGTGAGGACTCCCGTCCGACATAGAATGATTTATTAGGAATTGTTATGCTTATAAACAGGTAGATACCCCTAGGGATTAAACCCCTAAGTAGTTATAACCACTGCCAGTTCCTAAACGCCCTTAGTAGCATATTATAATAGACTTTAAATCATTCCTAAAGGATAAACATGGCTATAATATGGCCTTTATAGTAGTCAACTAACTAAATAAGAAAGCCATTTCCCTCCCCTACTTTAAGACTATAACTGCAAAGGATATGGCCCACATGTATATTAATAATATTTACTAGATCCATGGCGCTTCTAAGTTAATTATCTCTAATTATAGACCCTAGTTTATATTAGACTTCTAGGATGAATTCTACCGCATTCTCAGGATTAAGATTAAACTCTCTACTATATTCTATTCTTAGACTAATGGCCAAACTAAGATTATAAACCAATACCTTAACTAGCGACTTTGCCCCTTTGTTAATTACTACTAGGACAACTAGTTAGAACTACTACCTATAATAGATTACGCACAGCTTACGCTCCCTTATAATAGTATAGGAATATTACCATTTAAGTTACTCTATAGATATAAGCCATAAACATCCTTTAATTGGAATAGACCTATAGGACCTATAACGGCCCGCAAACGCCTCAGCTATAAAGAGGCCTAGATATTTACTAAAAGAATGTATAGAGCCTAGGAGACTGCCTAAGCAATTATAAAAAAGGTATAAGAGAAGAAAGAGGCTGATATAAACTAATATTGTCACGAGGTACTTCTATATAGGAGATAAGGTATGGGTATTAATAAAGAACTAGAAGACCTAGAGGCCGAGCTATAAGCTAAACTACTAAATAGCTAGCCCCTATAAGATCCCTAAGAAGGTAGGGCACTCTTTTAAGGTTAAGCTACCAGAGTTAATAAAGATCTACCCTATCTTCTCTTTAGACTAACTGCGGAAGGCCGTAGATAACCTATTACCTAGATAGTACAATGACCCCCCACTACCAATTTAGATTGTAGAGGACGAAGAATAGGAAGTTAAAGAGATCTTAGCAGTTAAAAAGGACTAAGGTACCTTAAAATACCGTACGAGCTAGGTAGGTTATAATAAAGATCTAAAATGGTACCCTATATCCAATTTTAAGTACTCTCCCTATAAGCTATAAGATTTCTACCTAGCCTACCTAGACCTCCCTAGACCACCACGTAAATTAGACAGCTAGATTAAATGCTAGGAAGAGGGGTTAGATAACTACGGTAATTTAAATAATAATAAAGAACTTGGACAAAGCCTAAGGGTAGGCTTTTTTGGGAGGAGGGGGTGATATAATAATGCTAGGGCGCGTTACCTACTACTTTGCCGTTCCCTAGACAATTAGCGGCAATTTGCCGTTTTATAGGCAATTTGCCGTTTTTTAGGCAACCTGCTAAACTCTGCCATATTCTGCCAAGTTGCTATTGGCTCGCTTACTACTAGCGCCTTAACAACCCCTTTATATCTTGCTAGTCTCTACTAGTCTTCTTCTCCTCCTTAGCTTAGTATTCTTATATAGTAGCAATCTATAAGCTTTGGTTTAGAAGCATTTATACAAGCCCGTCACACCCTACCTAGATAGTTCTCTCTTTATAGTAAATAAGTTAGAATATAATTAGAGTTAATCTATTAGGTAACTACTCTACCAGTTATTATCTATTTGTTATATTATTAACTTCCTGTTTACCTATACACCTAGCCTAATAATAAGTCTACTGTGGTATTTCCTATAAGGCTTTGTTATACTTAATCCTTAACCTCTAGGTTTCTATAGTTTTTTATTTTACTTTTTAGATTTTTTAGTACTACTTAGGTCTATTGGCTCTGGTCCACCATTCTATAGTTTTTAACTCTACGTTTATTATTGCGCATATTACGCCTTATATAACTATAGAACTCTATTCTAGCCCTTCTTAGCCTACTCCCTTTAGTAGACCCGATTATTAATCTTAATTACTTAGTTAATTAATTCCCTTAGGGTGTCTACATCTTTTATTAGGATAATCGCGTCCTAGACTTTTAATTTAAGTCCCTACTTATACTATACCATAAGCGCCTTATTGTTCTATTTGACCTATATAGTAAGTATTTAAAATTATATCATATACTTAATTGCTAAAGTTCATTATACTAGGCTTTAAAGCTTCCATTCTACTATAGTTGTTACCTTTAGATCTCTAAATATTTGCGTAAGTTAGTTTGCGAATTCTTGCTAGCTTAAGAATATATACTTAACCTCCAGGTTAGTAGTTATATCTCTATACTCCTATATCTTAGTAAGGTAAGGCTTAAACTACTTAAGTGCCCTACTTATTAGGAATAGTCCTGTATAGACTACTTAATCTATTAATATAGTAAGCTTTATATCTTTTTGTACTACCTTAAACCGCATTTATATAAGGAATCCTTTAAGCTTTAACTTCTCCTCTAAGAATTGCTTAACTAATAGTAACTTAACCTTTGCCGCTTCAATTCCATTAATTATGTCTTTAAGTATTTAATTATTATCCGTTAACCAATTAACTATTTTCTATAACTATCCAACTATAACTAGTTGCGAGTTAGTGTCCCTTATACTAGTACCCCCACTAGTACCTAAGGTAGTTACTACCGTTAATGGCGCTGTGACTAATGCTTTTAATAGCATATTATTTAACTTTATTAATACCGTAACTAGGTAGTAAATATATAACAAAGCCTTATAGGAAATACTACGGTAGACTTACTAATAGGCTAGATATATAGGTAAATAAGAAGTTAATAATGTAATAATAACTAGTGGAGTGGTTAACTAATAGATTAACTCTAATTATATTCTAAGATTTACTATAAAGAAAGGAACTATCTAGGTAGGGACTATAGTCCTTTAAATACATAATACTACGCCTAAGAAATATTAAATATATAAGGTACGCGAGGTATATTTAGTACGTAACGTTCCTTATAGATTCTATGGATTCTATGTACCAAAACGGTAACGTAATCTATTATGTGACTTGGTTACCCTTTATTCTATAATTTAACTAGTTTTAGCGCCTCCTGCGCTTCTACTACTAATCTACTTATATCCTCTTTAAGTAGCCATACTACTGCTAATATAAGGTCCATAATATATTTTAGTATTTGCAGTTATACTAGAGTCTCTGTTACTCTTAAGAATCTTATATACTCTACTTTATATACTTTTATTGTTCCTCCTATTTCTTAAGATACCCTTATACTATCTAAAAGATATCCTTATACTTCCTAGAAAGGTCCTATAATTAATTATACGGCCTTAGCTAGTAATTATTAGGTATACTATTAAACCTAAATAGTTAAATGCCATAGGTAATTTGGATTGGTGCATACTTATATAAAGCGTATTACTTTAAGTTATAAGCGTATTCCGTATACAAAAGCAGCTCGCACTAACTGTCTTGCTAGTAGTTTAAATATATTTATAGGTAAGACTCCAGTTTCTAGTTCTGGAGTTTTATTTACCCGTCCGTCTATAGATGGAAAGCTATACTATAATAGCAGTCTATCTTTAAATAGAAGCATAGATCTAACTAGTACTAGCTTATAAAGACGCTGCCCCAATTAGTAATAATAGAGTATAGTTAATCTACTTTAAGAAAGTATTTCTCGTTAATTAGGTTTATAAGCGCTTATATATTAATCGTCTTATTAACGGGAAGATATTAGATGTACTTTAAAACTCTATTAATAAGTACCAGAACTAAATTATATATTTATTCTTACTTATTCTTAAATAGCAGAAGATCCATAATACAATCTATAGCGTAATATTACTATAGTATACTAGCGGGAGGAACTAATTTAAGTAAACCCTATAGCTTATACTTTTGGATTTTATATACTTAACACTTCTTATAGTGGCTAATATACTCCTTTACTTCCTGCTTAAGCTTTAGCTAATAGTATTTATATTAAAGTAATTCTACTATTTTAGCTTAACTATAGTGGCCACCTAGAGGATTATTATAATTCTTTACAAGGATTTTTTTGTTGTAGATTTGCTTCTTATAGTACCTAAACCTTATTATTTCTATATAGTAGGCCTATTGGGTTTAATTCCTAATTTTAGTACCTTTATAACGGGCTTATACAAATGCTTCTAAACCGAAGCTTGTAGATTGCTACTATACAAAAATACTAAGCTAAGGAGGAGAAGAAGACTGGTAGAGGCTAGCAAGATATAAAGGGGTTGTCAAGGCGCTAATAATAAGCGAGCCAATAGCGACTTGGCAGAATTTGGCAGAATTTGGCAGGATGCCCAGAAAGTAGCAGGTAATGCGCTCCAGCACTATTATATCACCCCCCCCTCCTAAAAAAGCCTGCCCTTAGGCTTTGTCTAAGTTCTTTATTATTATCTAGATTGTTATAGTTATCTAACCCTTCCTCCTAGCATTTAATCCAGCTATCTAACTTACGTGGTAGTTTAGGGAGGTCTAAGTAGGCTAGGTAGAAATCTTATAGTTTATAGGGAGATTACTTAAAATTAGATACGGGGTACCATTCTAGCTCTTTACCGTAACCTACCTAGCTTACATAGTATTTTAAGGTACTACGGTCCTTTTTAACTGCTAAGATCTCTTTAACTTCCTATTCCTTATCCTCTGCAATCTAAATTGGCAGTAGGGGGTTGTTATACTATCCAGGCAATAGATTGTCTATGGCCTTTTATAGTTGGTCTAAAGAGAAAACAGGGTAGATCTTTATTAACTTTAGTAACTTAGCCCTAAAAGAGTGCCCTTCCCTCTTAAGAATTTCATAGGGGCTAGCCATTTAGTGGTCTAGTTTGTGGCTCGGCCTCTAGGTCTTTTAGTTTTTTATTAATACCTATACCTTATCTCCTACTTGGGGGTCTACCTTACGGCGATATTGGTTTACATTAGCTTCTTTCTTCTCTTATACTCTTTTTATAATTACTTAGGCAGTTTCCTAAGCTTTGTATATTTTTTTTAGTGAATGTCTAGGCCTCCTTATAGCTAAGGCGTTTGCAGGCCATTATAGGTCTTATAGGTCTATCCTAATTAAAGGATATTTATAGCTTATATCTATAGAGTAACTTAAATAGTAACATTTATATACTATTATAAGGGAGCGTAAGCTGTGCGTAGTCTATTATAGGTAGTAGTTCTAACTAGTTATCCTAGTAGTAACTAATAAAGGGGCAAAGTTGCTGGTTAAGGTATTAGTTTATAATCTTGGTTTAGCTATTAGTCTAGGGGTAAAATACAGTAGAGAGCTTAATCTTAATCCTAAGGATATATTAGAATTTATTCTAGAAGTCTAATATAAACTAGGGTCTATAGTTAGAGATAATTAACTTAGAAGCGCTATAGATCCAGTAAATGTTGTTAATATATATGCGGGCCATGTCTTTTATAGTTATAATCTTAAAGTAAGGGAGGGAAATAGCTTACTTACTTAGTTGGTTAACTACTACAAAGGCCATATTATAGCTATATTTGTCCTTTAGGAAAGATTTAAAGTCTATTATAATATACTGCTAAGGGCGTTTAGGAACTAGTAGTAGTTATAACTATTTAGGGGTTTAATCTCTAGGAGTATCTGCCTATTTATAAGTATAGTAATTCCTAACAAACTGTTCTATATTGGATAGAAGTTCTCGCTAGTAGTAGTAAGGCGCTAGTAGTTAGTAGGTCTTTATAAGGGATATTATTACAGACACCTTGGGTTGCCCTTAGGACAACCTCTAAACGCCCCTCAGTTAGTCGCCAGTTACATACTAGAGGCACGTGCCCGTAGTATATAGTCTCTATAATCCTAGAGGCCTTACCTCCTTAAGGATTTATCTCTCTTACCAATCCATCCTGTTCCATAATTGTGTCCTTATAGCCCCCTATCTACAAAGTCCCCTTATATTTAAATCCTTCCTACTCTATTTAGAAGGGCAGCTGGCTTAAGGACTAGATTGTTTGTTTATATCTTTTGTTTATATCCACCATTCCTCCCTTAAAAAACTTCGTAATAACCTAAATGGAAACTCTATGGATACCTTATAGAAAGCCGTTGTATTAAGGTAGGAAGGTCCCTCTAATAGCGAGAGATTGCGATAATATAAACCTCTAGGCAAGACGGCCGAATAAGCCCTAATACCTAGATGCACTAGGAGCTTGAAGACTTTTATACACCTATAGTCACCGCTAAGGAAAATATAGACACCCTCTATAATGGACGTAACGCTGCTAAAAAGTAACTAGAACCCCTCTGGCCCTACCTAGGCCAATTAGAAGACTAAGCGCTAGAGGTAATACTAAGATCTTCCCTTAAGCCAGAAATGCCAAAGAAATATACTAATATATCTAACTAGGGACCTAACTGGAACCCCCCTGGAAGACCACTAGCCTATAATTGGCATAGTAGTGGTATATAGACTGCTTATAAGCCAAGTGGGCCTACCCCTTTAGGTAATCTAACCTAAACGCTAACTTAAGACCTAAGGCTTATTAGGAAACCCATACTAGTTACTAGTGCTAATACTACCTCTATAGCTGGAGCTTCCCTAGGCCTAAGTTTAGAAAGTTAAGAGCCATATACTAATATCCTTTAAGATGGATATTGGGAAGCTATTATAAGGCTCTTAGAAGCTATATAGGAGGAAGCTACTAATGTAACGGAACCTTGTAGTTGTTAGATAATCTGTATTCTCTAAGGCGTGGGACACGTACACGAGTCACGTGCATGGGGCACGTGCATTGTAAATCTCTTTATAGAGCCCCAGGGGCCCAGGGTCAACAATTAGACATCAATTAACGATTAAGTCAAGATCATTAATTAATTAACCTATTTTATTAATGAACCCCTCTATCTAAATTATCTGACAGTTATGAGCCTGGTCTGCCGACTTAAGAAGCTATCCAGCTATTACTCAATTATTTGAAGAAATTCTACCTTATTGTTAGACTCTGACACCTCATCGTCAAGACGTAGACTCTGACAGAAATCCTATCTCAAGTGTCACAGGACGAGTTTTCCACGAGATTCTACGAGATTCCACGAGATTCCACGAGAAATCCTACCTTAATCGTCACAGGACGATCCTAACAATAAGGACGATTCTAACAACAAAATACTATCTTAAATCCTCCTTTACCTATTAGTTAAAATGACTCCACTAACGAGTTTATCGAATATGATTATCCTTAATAAACCAGAAGACTGGGAGTAATGGCTATAGTAACTATAAGCCCTTGTGGACAAACGAATTTAGGCCCACGTTGACCCTGCTAAGGAAGTACCTTAAGAAGGTCTACTTTAAGAACCACCCTATCTAAAAGTCACAGATTTTAATGAGAATGCAACCTTATATATACAGCTCTTGACAGGTCAACAGAAAGCGTACGAGAATAGTAGACAATACTATAACTAGGATATAAAGTACTTCCTAAAATAGGAAGAGCATCTGCAATAGACACGCACCTAAATTACGTCCATAGTATTAATTTAGAAGAAGCTACTGCTTGACCCTTCCCTTACAGTTAAGGAATGGCTAATTTGGTTAAAAGAAGATATAGAGCCTTTAAAGAATTTTATAATAAGGAAGGTATAACTGCAATATACTAAATTACTTAAGGGACTTAAGTAGGCAAAAATTACCCAATAGCTTGATTAATGGGAGCATGCAATAAAGATGGTAGAGAAGCACGGTCTTTTGTAGATAACTAATAGAATCTAGCTAATAGATCTTGCGAATGTAATATAACCTATAAGCGAAACCTATTTTGTTATATATACTAAGCAGGCAAATAATATTAAAAAGGCTTACTTATTAGAATACTATAAAGTAGCAATAGAGCTATAGGAAGCATTCGCAAACCTTTTAAAAGTTATACCATCCTTAACTACTAGAGGGAGTGTATTTAACGTAGACTTTATAGAAGAGCCTAAAGAGGGTATCTCTATTACTGCTAAAGTCTAAAAGGGAAGAGGAAACAGCTTATCTTATAGTTAAAAAAGGGTAGGGATAAATTTAACTAAAGAGACGTCTTCTAAGAAGTCGAAGATCTTAAAATGCCTGGTATATAATATAAGGGGATATACCCTTCCTAACTATTGGTATCTATTTAAGTATAAAAGGCCTAAAGGATTTAATGCTAAGGGTATACGTATAAAAAAGGTGCGTAAAAAGGTAGAGTATAATAAAGATCTAGCTACCTAAGTGGAATAACTTAAGCAATTAGAAGATGAAGCTTAATAATAATAGGATAAGAGTAAGGAGATAGTTAAGATTAAGGGAGAAGCTAATACGATATTTCTAGAATCGTTTTACATAGGTTAACTCCATCCACTAAAGCTATTAACTATTCTTAACTTAGGAACCACTTTTTATATCTTTACTAATCTCTCTCATTTCTATAACTTTAGGAAAGCTCTAAAACACAAATTTATTACCGCCGGCAGCTTAGAAGTGCCTATACTAGGTTATAGTAATATTACTATTTAAGTCACAAAACTAGACAAGAGTAAGGGAATCCTATATCTTAAGGACGTTGCCTTTTATACGGACTTTAATATAAATCTAGTGTTGTTCCATCTACTTTAAAAATAAGGGTACTACTAGGACAATAAAGGAGATAACAATCTTCTAGTTTGGAAGGATGATATAATCCTATATTAAATGGAAGAACGTTATAGATAATAAACTATTAAGTGCGTCTAATTAGGAAGCCTAAAATTAGCTTTTAATTTAAGCCGACTACTACATCGTTAACGGAAGCGTAGAGCATTGTTAAGAGACATTCGTCCAGATATAAAAGGTAATATATAACTATAGTATCTACGTCTAGGTTATCTAGGACCTATAAGCCTTTATTATTTAGGTATTAATACCCTAGGAGTTAAGCTTTAAGGCCCTAAGATAATAGAATGTTAGTACTGTAGTCTCGCTAAAATTAAGCGTTAGGTCTTACAAAGGTTCTTAGAATAGAATATTAATAAACCCTATCTTAACCTCTATATTAACTAGACTAACCTTAAGGAAGCGCATACCAGATTTGTATAAGTTATGCTTATCTATAATACCTTTTTAGAAAGATCCTTCCTGTATTTTATAACAACGCACGGCGAGGAGAAGGAGACATTATAAGTGCTTAAAGATTTTATCTAATAGATTCGTCTGAGGTATAACCTTAAAGTTAATACTATTAGATTAGATAACGAGCTAGGGAAAAGGAGAACCTTTAAATGGCTATAAACCCAAGGGATTACATTTAAGCCTTTGGCGCTATATACCTAAGTATAGAATGGTACCGCTAAACGCTTAGGGGGTGTAATTATTAAGAAAGGACGTATAATAAGAATTACTACTAATCTACCCTATAATCTATAGAATAAGATTATTAACTATATAGTCTACCTTTAAGATTAAACGCCACGGGAAAGCAATGGTTGGAAATTGCTATATAAGAGGTTCTATACCTTCCTAGCTAATAGGAGATTAAGAAAACTATAATTAGCGCACCTAAAAGCCTACAGCTATAGGGCGTATATAATAACGTTAGATGCCTAGCTAAAGAAGAAAAGACTAAGCAAGCTAGATCTATAAGCCCATATTAGCTACCTTATTAGCTATAACTCTACTAATATCTATAGGATCTAGATACTATATAAGGGTATTATTATCTCTACTAAGGACGTTATCTCTACTAAGGACGTTATCTTTAATAAAAAGACGTTCTTTAACGGCAAGCGAACGGACATCTTAAAAGATCTACACGCCGAATTAGATATGCTAATTGAGAAGATTTAACTACCTAATATCTAGACTAAGAATAAGGTCCTTCTGGAAGACAATAAAGAAGTATTTAAACCATTAATTTAAGAGGAAGACGATAACGTTAATAATAAGCTAGTTTAAGCCTTTAATAAGTTAGCAGATCTTAACCTTATAAGAGCTCTTAAAGATGCGTATTATACGCCACCTCTAATAGAAGAAGATAAAGAATCTCTATGTGCCTTTTATATTAATTATCCTATAATTTCAGTTTAAGATACTAATTAAGACGTCGCTTATTAAGCAGGAGATGCGTTTAATACTTAGGGGGTGTTTAACAACTTGGTTAAAGACTTATTTAAAAAAGCGGGTAATTATAGATTTGAAGACTTTGTTACTAAAAGGATTACTTCAGCCTATTACGGCGCCTTCTTAGCAGAAGGAAGTTTAACCTTAATAGTTAACTTAATAATAGTAAGCTAAAATTAGGCAGAATACGTAATGTTAGATTATATAGGAAGAACTTACCTCCGCCACCTTAGTTAATCCGCGACCTTAATACGCACCCTCTCTAAGATTAGTTTTAAGAAGCTTAATAAGCTTACCTCTAATCCCATTATTAAATAAGGTTATTTTAGGAAACAGATAAGAAGTACGTAAAGGGACAGCATATCCTCAGCTTAATGTGGGTATTTATCTATAAGACGGACAAGCACGGATTCCTTTAGAAATGCAAGGCACGCTTAGTAGTATACGGAAATTAATAGGCCCTAGGAGACCTACCTATAAGAGCTACTATATTAGCTAGTACAACCTTCCAAACCCTTATGGCGATTACCGCAAAATTCAACCTAGAGACGATATAGATAGATGCAGTTAATGTATTTGTCCATTGCGATCTTAACAAAGTCGTCTATATAAAGCTACCGCTAGGATTTAATAACGGAAAGAAAGACAAAGTACTGCGCTTAAGAAAAGCCCTTTACGGACTACAACGATTACCACTATTATAGCAAAAGAATCTCACGAGCTCGCTAATAGAATTGGGTTTTAAAGAGGTACCCTACAAGCCATATATTATGCTAAAAGGTAGAATAGTTGTCTTCTTCTATGTTAATAATATTGTCTTCTGCTACCAAAAGACAGATAAAAAGAAAGCTTAAGAAGCAATTAAGGAGCTAAGTAAGGAATACTAGATAAGTACCCTTGGCGAGCTAAAATGGTTCCTAGGAATCCATATACTACGCAATTGTAGCTAAAGACTCCTATGGCTATCCTAGGAAGCCTATATTAAGAAGATAGCTAATTAGTATGAGATAGATCTTAAAGGGCGTCTTCTAGATACTCCTATAGCAGAATCTGAACTCCTACCTACCAATCACTAATTAATCCATCTAACGCTTCCATCCTCTAATATAGACCTACTAGTCCGTCCTATATCCCTACCAAGAGAAGCAGCTTCTACAATGCTATATTAGAGAAAATTGGGGTTAATACTCTATGCAGCCACTACGACGCGTCCGGATATTGCTTTTGCAGTATCACGGCTGGCAAGGTTTAATTAGAACCCAAGCCAAGAGCACCATCGAGCGGCAGACAGAGTACTCCAGTACCTGTATGGCACGAGGAGCAGAGCAATCTACTATAGAGGAGATAAGGAAGGAACGAACGGTAGAGGGAGAGACAAAGGAATACGCGACAAAGGACGAGACGACGGAAGAGACGGTAGAGGTGAAGCGCAATCATTTATCTGTGCCAGCGATGCATCATTTGCGGACAATTCCGTTGACAGAAGGAGCTCGCAAGGATACATTATAAAGCTATTCAGGGAACCGATTACATGGAGAGCAAATAAGCAGGATACGGTAACTACGTCGAGCACAGAAGCCGAGTTGTTAGCCCTATCTCAGACAGCAAAAGAAGCTATCTTCACCAGCAGGATATTTAAAGCAGCTAAACGAGCCCTTAATTATTAACTCCGATTAATTATAGAAGACACGGCAAAGCTAATCACAAAGCTCCGACACATTAACATCTATTGACACTTATTGTGTCAAGAATACGCAATAAGACGAGTGGTATTTCGATGGACAGCGACGAAGGAGATGATCGCCGATGGACGTACGAAGGCCCTGCCCAAGTAGAGGTTTCAGAACTTCGTTAACCTAGTTAAATAGTGGATATCAAGGAGCAGCTGGATAAGGAGAAGCAACTAGAGGACCTAAGGGAAAAGGTTAGGGCGAGAAGGAAGAATTTAGATGAGATTATGGTTTAATTAACACATTGACGGGCACGAGAAGGTGGTTAGCTTTGACCTCAAAGAGCTCGAAGCTAAGGGGGTGTGTCAGATAATTTGTATTCTCTAAGGCGTGGGACACGTGCATTGTAAATCTCTTCATAGAGCCCCAGGGGCCCAGGGTCAACAATCAGACATCAATCAACGATTAAGTTAAGATCATCAATCAATCAACCCATTTCATTAATGAGCTGCTCTACACGAACTTCGTGACAGTAGTAGGTACTACGGTGGACTTGTTAATGGGCTGGGTATATAGGTATAAACAATAAGTCAACAACGTAATAACAACTGGTGGAGTGGTTGCCCAATAGATTAACTCCAATTATATTTTAAGATTTACTATAAAGAGAGAACTATCTGGGTAGGGACTGTGGTTCTTTAAATATACAACTATACGCCTAAGAAATCCCTTCGCTACGTAAGGTATGTGCTATACGTGTTATACGTAAACGTATACTGCGTACACTGCGTACTCTGTATATAACATTATATAACTCGCTTACCATTCCTTATTATATAGTTCTACTGGCTCTATCCTAAACCGTGCTTTTATTAACCAACTGGCTTCTTCTAACTCTTCTCTAAGTAGTTGTAATATTATACTTAAGCTGTCTGTAATACTATCTCCCTTCTCTTTATCTTTGTCCTTAAAGATTCCTAACATCTCTAAGTTGTCTACTAGAGGTATAATGTCCGTTTAATTAATTTGGTTAATATCTTTACTTATTATGCCTAAAGTCTCTTCCTTTTCGCAAGCGCAACGCTATGCTTATACTGTCGCTGCTATACTGTCGCTTAGTAAAATAATGCCATCTCCATATTCTTGTTGTGTGAAAGAGGGGTTAGTCTACGTTGCGCTAGCAAGTCCTTTGTCTTGGCAACCCTCCTCTTATTTAGAGTGCACTAAAGCAAACATTTAATTGTCTTATAACGTTCGCTCTATCTCTAACGCTAAGTGTGCGCGTTCTACTATTCTTAATAGTTATTAAGTGCCCTTGTTAATTGCTTTTAGGGTCTTGCATTTAATCCGCTACTAATTATCTTAAGTTAAAGTTAGCCGCTGCTTGCACTAAACTTAATTATTCTTTAGAGGAGACTGCCCTAGCCCTTAAGGCTTAGCGTCGTTCCTTTAAAGCTTAGTAGGCTGCCTTTGCTCGGTTAACCCGTCTTAAGAAGGTTCGTAAAAAGGTCCATTTTAAGGAGTAGAAACTTGTTTAATAGGGTTTGTCTAAGCTTAGTAATAAGAGAGTAACGTCTCTAAAGAAGAAAATAACTCTAAGTAATATAGTAGTTGCTCTTTCTAGGTCCCCCTTAGGTAACTTATTCTTTAGTAATCCTTTTTTAATACTCCCTAACCTACTTTTTTTTAATACTCTTATACCTTTCCTATAGCGTTCTTTAGGTTGCTTAGTAGTTCCTAAATAGTTTTACTATAGCCTATCTACTTTACTTTATACCATGTTTCACTATTAATGTCCTTATAACTAATAATCTTTAAAACTTGCCATTTATCTTTTTTCTACCCTCTATACGTGTCTGCCTTATAGACTGGTAGCTTAATATTCCTATATGCTGGCTCTAGTATTGCAATATATTGTATAAGGTAGATCTTTATTTTGGCTAATAGGTTTAACTTATATATAACTAATAAAATTCTCTTTGCGATTTTAAAAGGTCCTAGTCTAACGTGGTCTAATTTCTTGCTTAGTTATTAGCTTTTGAAATTTTTATATAGTAGCTATACTTTATCTCCCTCCTTAAGATCTGGTCCCTTAGATCTCTTAGTATTATAGTACTTTTTTATTCTTTCTTATACTAATTTAGCTATTTCCTTAAGGTCTATATAAAGATTTATTAACGTCTCTATTTTTTCTTTAACTGTGCTACTCGTCTTCTTTACTTAACGTAGTGATAATAATAATCTTGGCTTATACCCATAATTCGCCTTAAATAGTAATATTCCCATTCCTTCTTATAGTGTTGTATTATATATAAACTGTGTAACTGGTAATAATAATACCCAATTATTCTATGCGTGATTAATATAATGCCTTAAATACTGCTCTAGTGTCTAGTTTAATCTTTCCGTTTATCCGTCTATCTGTGGATAATACGCTGTTAAAGTTACTGCGTAAACTCCCTATTCCGCTAAAAATACCTCTTAGAATGTTGCTATAAATCTTAAATCTCTATCTAATATAATCTTATTTAGTGCTCTATATTTTATAAACACTTTCTTAATATAGATTCTAGTGACATCTTCTACTAATATCTCCTTTGTATATACTGTAAAGTATGCCTACTTTATAAGCTTATCTACTATTACTAAAATCGCGTTATAATCTTATCTGCTAATAGGATCTCTTAACTTTAGTAACTTAATAATAAAGTCCTATAATATAACTTCCCATAGTCTTTCTGGTACTTTAATAGGTTATAGCCCTCTATATAGCTTATGCCTTGTCCGTTTATTTCTCTAATAATCTAGATACTTTTTTATAACTTATCTCGCTAGTCCCCAGATTCCTTAAATAATGTACTCTTTTTAAAGTCTTAATACTAAGCCTATAGCTCTACTATGTCCTTATATTAGTCCCTTATAAAATAACTTAATAAATTCTTTTATAATAGACCTTAGTCGCTTCTTTATTTTTATACTATTCCGTGTTTAAATCCTCTGCCTATGCTTTTTATATCTTCTATATCTAATTACTCTCTAGTAATTTATAGATTTAACTCTCTCTAGTTGCTATAATCTTTAGATAATTGTACCTAATTAATCTGTCTTAATCCTTTTGTAGTAAAGCCCCTAATGGCTTCTCCTTGCCTTATAACTCTGCCTTCCTACTAAGTGTATTAGCTCTTGCATTTTTAGTTCCCTTAGTATACTGAATTTTAAAATGATATTTTATAAGCATTTCTGCCTATCTAACTTATCCTCTGTTTAGTTCTTTTGTTGTTAGAAATCCTATAAGATTCTTATAGTCCGTTTTAACCATAAATAGTTTCTTTATACCTTGTAAGAATGCTCTCTATTTCTTAAGTGCTGTAACTATACCTAATAACTCCTTGTTATAGATGTTATAGTTTAACTCTAGTGGTGTTATCTTCCAACTATAGTATGCTACTGGATGCTATGTGTCCTAATACCTCTATAGCAAATATGCTCCTAGTGCGAAGTCTAATATATCTGTCTTAATAACCGTTTCTAATCTTAGTTAATAGATCTTAAGGATTAGTCCTTAGGTAAATAACTCTTTTAGTTCTTTAAACAACTTTTTTTACTTCTTTATCTAAACCTATAGTTCCTTCTTCTTTATTAGCCTTATAAACGGCTTAATACTCTTTAACCACTGTGCTATAAACCTCCTATAGTAATTGCAAAACCTTAGGAACAATCTTAACTGTGTAACATTCTCTAGTTCTTACCAACTTACTATAGCTTTGACTTTTTTTAGGTCCATAGTAATCTTCCCTAGTTTAATAATAAATCCTATAAAATTGGTCTTTCTTGTAAAGAACGCGTATTTCTTAATTGCTACTAGTATCTATTTTTCTTGCAGTCTCTTTAAAACCCACTTAATGTATTCTCTATATTCTTCCTTACTTATTAAGTAGACGATAATGTCGTTAAGGTATACCATAATAAATTTATTAAGGTGTTCTCCTAATATACTATTAATTCTTTTTTAGAACGTTACTAGTGCATTTATAAGTCTAAACTGTATAACTAACAGTTTATATAGTCCTTCCTTTAACCTAAAGGCTGCCTTCCATTTATCGCCTTCTTTAATTCTAATCTAATGGTACGCCCACCTTAGATCTATCTTTATAAAGATTTACACATTGCCTACTATATCTTGGATTTTGCTAATTAAGGGTAAAGAATACCTATCTTTTCTAGTGATGCTGTTTAACTATCTGTAGTTTATATACATCCTAAGTTTTCCGTCTTTCTTTAAAGTGAATAATACTAGATATCCCGCTAATAACTGCGATGGTCTAATATATCCCTTTTATAAGTTCTCCTAGATAAACTCCTTAAGCGCCCATTGCTCAGTTTTAGTAAGCTTATAGATTGGAAAGAACTTTAGACTTATTTTTGGTTCTAACTCTATCTTATAGTTCTATACTATATACTCTAACAGCTTTTTACTTTCTAGTGACCATAACTTTTTGCTATACTTATGGTATCTCTTTAGTATATAACTTAAGCCTTACTTAGTCTCTTTATACGTTGCTCCGACCTGGTACTATACCAACTTGGTCTGCTGTCACATCTTATATTATTAAGTATCTTTAATATCGACCTAACCTATAACCCAATTAATTTTTAGATTATATTTCTATAACTAAGGCATTTCTAGTATCGCCTTATTCTTTCCTAATGGTAGGATATTGAAAGACATCTTGACCTATCTCTCTTTAATAGTTAACTAAATAGGTCCTGTTTTAAGATTAATAATGCCTCCTCTATAGGCTATCTAATCTCCTAAAATTGTTATAAGTGGATATAGGTGTTCCTTTTATCTATATAGTAACCCCATTCTTTCCACTACTGCTGGTAATACGCGGTTTCTTATTACCCTACTATTAATTAGTGCTTCAAACTGTTAATCTTGCCATTTAACTCTTAAGTTTAGGTATTGTTTTTAAACTCCCTTAAGGGTTTAAGGCTCTACTACTAGTTCCCTCTAGTCCTATAGGCCTCCCCTTTTCCTAACTATTAGCTACTAGATCTTACTTATACTTAGTCCCCTTTAGGCCAATATTTAGTTTATTTCTTTTTCTCTACATGCTATAGATAAGTATTCTCTAGACAATTCCACCACCGTTTTCTATCTAGGTATTCTTCCATAAGGAATCTTCCTAGTTAAAGTATTAGGTCCCCCTAACTCTGTACTTCTACTAGGTGCCATCTATATATATACTTAGCATCCCTAAACCGTTTTTCCTCTAGTACCTAATATATTTTCTTTAGGTATTTCCGGTTCTTATCCTTAGGTGCTCTGTGTATATTGTATATATTATCTATATAAGCTATCCACGATAGTGTATAATACGCTAGGTAACTTAGGTTAACTCTTAGTTTATCTTTAACCTATAGTTTAAACCTCTATCTAACCGATTTAACTGTTAGTCTTTCTTCTATAGGTACTAAGATTTGTCGCTTACTTCTCTAGTCCCTAGATTCTTCTTCTAGGTTCCTTAACGTTATAATTAATGCTCCTTTAATATAATTTATGCGTTTCTCTATAATGGGTTGGTTTAGACAACTTTTTTGTCTAGCTATATATAGAAATCTTCCTATTTATTGTTGTGTCGTTACCTATACCACTTCCCATATAACTGGTTTAGTGTATATAGTCTATCTGTTAGAAAGTACCTTGTTATTACTGCATTGTAATATCCTTTAGTATGTCTTTTTTTAAATCTAGTTAGAACTCCTAGGTCCTCTTCTTATTTCAGTTTATTTAACTACTTTACTCTAGGCGTCCCTGCCTTAGGCCTATTAGTAACTCTTTGTATAGGTACTCTGTCCTATGTATAACCTATTACACTAGATCTCTGGTCTAGTTTCTGTTCTTGCTATACAATAATTCTTACTCTAAATTTATCTATGGTTTCTTGTTTTCTACGTCTTATAGCTAGATTCTTAAAGTCATCTTACTTCTTAATCTTGGTATTAACTTTTTAATCTTTAGGCTGAACACTGCGCTTACCTAGAATTAACGTTCTTACTTGTTCCCCGAACTCGTAGTTCTTAAACTTGCGTCCTATACTTATTCGTTTGTCTTTAAACTAAGCCATTACTCTTTCTTATTGGTTCTCGTCTATTGTGGGTGCTTAAGCCTTCCTTATCTTACTTTGTAAATCTTGGGTGTGTTTTATCTCTTCTTAAAAGTCTTAAGCGTCTTATATCTCTTCTTAAGAATCTTAAGCCTATGGCCTTTTGCCTTTTATAAGTAGTAAGCTAGCACTAGTAGTTATCTGCTTGCTTAATCGCCTTTAGATATTACTCCTTCCATCTTATAAAGCAATAGATATCGTATCTAATGGTATTATAATGTCCGTTACTGATCCGCGTTCTATGGTGGTTTTAGTCTCTACTTCTGTTACATTATTAAGGTTTAAGTGCTCCTAGTTAGCCTCCTTTTCTTCCTTATTACTATTAATTATTATTATTATTCATTGCTTAACGTCCGATTCGGATCCCTGTTGGGCCCACGCGGACTACTTCTTATATACATGTGGGGAGAAAACTCTATTTGAGAAAACCCCGTGATCCGTCTCCCCGCCTTTTAGGGCTCGCTTGCGAGTCGCCTGCGAGTTACCAGTGGTGCTCTACTACCTTACTTTTTGACCTCCTTAGGAACTACTGCTGCCGTAATAAACCTACGGACGCGCTAGTATTACACACTGTACTCTACTCCTGTAGAGTTATTAGGGGGCGCCTATTACTCGCCCCTTTGCCTTTTATTGCTATTTCCTTTGCAACCCAGAACTGGTCTAGCATATTTTGGCTAATAAGCTACCAGGTAGCCGCCTTAAGGCCTTTCTATGTTGAGAGTAGTGTATTATAGTTTTATATGCTAGCTGCTAAGAGCATTGCTTCTTAGCCGGTGCGTAAGGGGCATAACAGTATTATATGTTTTGGTGTCTGTCTTGGCCAGCTATATTTGCACCTTAGGCTACCCACTAGGACACCTACCTAGTAAAGCCAATCTTTTAGTCCTATTATTCCTATCCTTAAGAGTGTTGCTATTGTATTTTCTGCCTTTGTTAGGCCCTCTTAGAGCCCTTAGGTATTTACCCCCCATAGTATTACCTAT